>UMJC01041994.1_pt1 | contig 8106 bp, 2 predicted proteins | sample 1965941 | NCBI WGS metagenome assembly UMJC01 (sample SAMEA4836141, study PRJEB28245) | human gut metagenome | biome: gut microbiome; material: fecal sample | place: Denmark | collected 2008 | reverse complement strand
ACTGCCCTTTATATTCTTGTTTGCATACTGATATTCCCTGAATCTCTTGAACATCTGCACAAAGAATATCACACAAAGCCCTGCTGACGAATAAATTCCCGTCCATTTACTTGCCCAGCCAAGTCCCATTGCAATACCGCAAAGACCAAGCGGTATAAATGTCTTTTTAAGCGGTGTATCATAGAAGCTTAATTTCGTGTAGCAATACATAAAATAATATGACAACATTATAAACAATGTTACGAACACATCTATTGTTGCGATTCGTGTCTGGACGAAGTGCATAAAGTCAAACGCAAATAACAATGTCGTTACTATACATATCCATGTCTCGCCAAAAAACTTCTTTGCAAAGTTATAGATTACCGGAAGCATGAGCACACCAAACAGTGTTCCCATAAATCTCCAGCCAAACGGACACATACCAAATATAAGTACACCGACAGCCATTATGACCTTGCCGAGTGGCGGATGTGTATTCTCATAACAATACAGATGATGTATCATCTCGTATGCCGTTCTCGCATGATAGATCTCGTCGAAATATGTTCCGTTAAGATTTGTCGCTCTGCCCTCAAATAAATCCTGTTCATCAAACAGTGCGACATACTGACCTGAATTTACAGGTGTAAGTTTATTTCCATCAGCATCCGTGAGTACAAGCTCCATAATACTGTCCTCACCGTTGTTTGCCGACGGACTTATCCTGAAATATCTCGCCGTTATATTTATATCCTTTTCATTCCACTTAAATACTGAACCTGCATCCCACTCTGAGCCCTCACCGCACAGTGTTGTCCATGCTCCGTTCGGGTCACTTGTATATTCGATATAGTATGTAGGATTATTCTGGTATCCAAGAAAATCCCATAGTTTTGCGACAGTCACATCCTGTCCCATATCGAGAGTCACCGTGCCCTCTTTTACAACTGAATACGGTGTCTGCGGTGCGTTCATCTCACCGAGCCTTGCAAATGCTATGACTGCATAGACAAGAGTTATCACTCCCAGTGCGATAAAATCTCTCTTTGTCATTTTTGCAAGTATTCCCGATTTTTTGATAGGACTCTGTTTTGCTTTGTCTGTCTTTTTCTCTTCTCTTTCTTTTTCAAGCTGTTCTGATACAGCCTTAATCTCCTGTCCCTCATTAGCAGGTGCAAAATATGTCTTTGCAGTCACATAGACCATATACGCAACTGTAAGAAGCAGACCTATCGAAATTGCAATAGGTATCGGTGCTTTAGGGTCAAAGTTATTAACATCATATATAAACAATACATATGCCGCATTGTAAAATACCACTGCACATATAAGCGAATAAAGTATATAAATCTCTTTTCTGAGCCTTACCGCAAAAGCTGCGATAAACATTACCATGGCAGGGAAAAGATACCTCTCGTGCATACGAACCGCAAATGCGAACACAACCGTTACGACAAATCCACCGATATAATAATATTTTCCTGAATTTTTTTTGCATCTGTAACTTATGATAAGTGCAACTATGACCGTAAGTATTATGGTTATAGTTCCCCATGTCTTATACTGGATACCAAGCAGCTTGTCATACTGGCTTGACCAGTTAAGTCCCAGCATATTCCAAAAATTGTATGCATTTATAGAAGCATATTCGTAAGAACCAAGCGTTCCCGTGTACTGCTTAAGTGCCTCTGAAAATCCGAACGGTATCATAAGTACACCTATCATCAGTATCGCTGCTACTCCAAGACCAAGATTTTTGAAAAACTTTTTCCAGTTAAAATCTTCAAGAAATACCTGGTCTATGATACCGCATATAAGAACCGGAGTGAAAAACAATGACTGCGGTTTTATAAGTATTCCTATCGCAAATACAAAATATGACGGTATAAGTTTTTTCTCACTAATAAGATAACACATAAGAAGCATAAACACGATAAATACAGAATCAGTCTGTCCCCATACCGCACTGTCGAGAATAACCATAGGACACAAAAGATACAGTGCAGATACAAGAGCTGCACCTGTCTCTCTCATTCGTTTGCAAGCTATCTTATATATAAGCCAGCCCGTTACCATATCTGCGATTATGGCAGGCATTTTTGTGAGAACAATGCTTGCCGTGCTATCCCATGCCCATGAGAACAATGCCCTTATTGCTCCAACAACATAAAGTATATACATATATCCAGGTGGATAATCATGGAATGAATCCGACAAATAAAATTTCTTTAATCCGTCTGTAAACACACTCTGTGACCAGAGCAGGAAACAGTTCATATCAGTCTCATTTCCCTTATATATTGCCGCTGCTATAAGTCTTATGAGCAATGCAACTGCAAACAGAAATATAAATATCATAAATCCTGTTTTTGCATCAGCCGCACCATATGACACAGCAGACTCCTTTTTACCTGAGCCATTTTTTCCGCCATATGCGGCTTCCTTTCCTCTGATAAAGCTGCATACCGGCTTGTAGCATAAAAGCATTGCAATCAGTCCGGCTATCGCAACAAAATTAATAGCTGCCATTTTTTTTCTCCTTACATAAATTTTTTTACATGCTGATGTGTAAATAAATGATCTGAACAATATTCATAATTGCCGTCACATTTTGAGCAAAATCTGAAATCAAGATTTTCATCATCAAGCTCTGTTCTTCCACAAACTGCACAGCGATGTCTTGGTCCTGCTTTCGGTGCACTCGCTTTTTTCTTGAAACTTCTTCGTCTGTGTATATCCTTAGGCGAAACTCTCCTATAATTTCTTGTGCTAAAAAAGAATATGAGAAAGTTTGCCATAGCGACTATTATCGCAATCCCCATTGAGATGTAAGCACCGCCTCCTGTGCTTTGTCCTGCCCTGAAATATATGATTCCATAATAAAAACTCTGGACTACCTGATAGAGCATATATGCTGCGTCAAGAAGTGCAAGCCACTTTACCTTTATCGGTATGACAAAGTACAGCAAAAACTGCATATCCGGATTTAATGCCGCAAAAGCAAAAAACATCGACCAGTAGATATACTGAAATCCCGAATAATAAATCGCACTGTGCAGCGGTGATATATACAATATAAGTGCAGCTATTATATTAAACAGATAGCCGCTTAAGAAATACATATTAAATCTGAATGTTCCCCATGCCTGCTCTAAAGATCGTCCAAACAAAAAGAACAACTGAACCTGTATCACAAAAAACAAAATACTGAGTAACATTCCCATTCCACTTGAAAAACCGTAAGGCTCAATAAGAAATGTAAACAATCTCCATATCTGTCCTCTAAACACTGCTGACATATCAAGACAGAGATAATTATAATATATCCGGGGATTTATCATGCCGATGACTGCTCCCGCACAATACAGCACTATAACATATCTGATAAGATCAGGTATCGCATATCTTCCAAACTTTCTTTCAAGTTTATTAAGAAAATTGTTCATAAAATCAAAATATCCTTTCAAAATGTATATTCAGATGCCTATTGCAAAAAACATAAACTTTGCAATATATTAGTAAACATCATGCTTTGATTATAGTTATCGTTTATGCCTTTGTCAAACTATTCTTTCTATCAATAAAGCAGAGGAAACAACCTATATTGCCATCCACATCTTCGTTGTAAACAGCAAAATCCCCTGCTTTATAAATATATTTATTATTTTTGATTTTTATTCATTATTTTTCTTTCACAAAATACACAAGTCCCGGCAGGATATAGATGCCTTTTAAACCATTCTTATTTAAAAATTCATTCAAGTCACATTCAGATTTATTAAACACATCAAACAGTGTATCTCCCGGCTGTGCAACATATTTAACCCATTTATCATCATCTGAAACCTTATTTTCGGACATTCTGTCAGACCTTACATCCGTCCTTGCTCCCAAAACCTTATCCGGAAGATCCATACTCTCTGACATATCCATATTATCTGATATTCCAATATTTCGCCTGTTTTCTGACATATCACCTGACATTTCTGTGCTCTGTCTTGTTCCTGTCATATTGTCTGACATTCCTGTGCTCTGTCTTGTTCCTGTCATATTGTCTGACATTCCTGTGCTCTGTCTTGTTCCTGTCATATTGTCTGACATTCCTGTGCTCTGTCTTGTTCCTGCCATATTGTCTGGCATTTCTTTGTTTCGTCTCGTTTCTATCATACCATCTGATACATTAAGATTTCCTGCTATGTTATTTTCCACGCCCATACCGTTATTCATGCTGCTGTCATTGTCCTCTGATATACCTCTGTTTCCACTGCTGCACGGCTTTTTGCAGCATTTTTTCTTCATCGGTATGCATATTGTATCCCCCACATTAAGTCTGTAAACATCTTCATAAGGGTTCGCATGGAGTATCATTGCAAGAGGCACATCATATTTTCTGCTTATTCCATATAATGTATCCCCCTGCTTTATGGTGTATGTCATCCCATCACAAGTATCATAATTCATAGAAAACCTCTGCGATATAATAAATATAATAAATATGCGTCATAAAACGACCGGCTTCTTCATATTTAATACAAATATCATATTTCATATTTCAAACTTTCTTTATATTATATTCATAAGGATTTAATTTTGACACAAAAAATTTAAGACGGCTGTCAGACACTGCCACTTGAAATAAGAAATAGTTTGTCATATAATAGCAGAATATGGCGACTTTTGGCTATGATATAGAAAGAGGTACACGATGAAATTAGATTTTAACACACTTGGTATTGATATTGGTTCAACTACTGTTAAGATTGCTATATTGAACAAAGACGGCGAGATAATCTTTTCAGATTATCAGAGACATTATGCCAACATTCAGGAAACTTTGGCTAAAATCATAGATGAAGCATATGAGGAATTTGGAGATATACCTGTCTCACCTATGATAACCGGTTCAGGCGGACTTACTCTGTCTAAGCATATGGAAATTCCTTTTGTGCAGGAAGTAGTAGCCGTCGCTACATCTTTAAAGGACTATGCACCAAGAACTGATGTTGCAATAGAGCTTGGTGGCGAGGATGCAAAGATAATCTATTTTACCGGCGGTATCGACCAACGTATGAACGGCATATGTGCAGGCGGTACAGGTTCATTTATCGACCAAATGGCTACTCTTTTAAAGACTGATGCCGCAGGTCTTAATGAATACGCTAAAAATTATAAGGCTATATATCCTATCGCCGCAAGATGCGGTGTATTTGCAAAAACAGATATTCAGCCTCTTATAAATGAAGGTGCAACTAAGGAAGACCTTTCCGCATCCATCTTTCAGGCTGTCGTAAACCAGACTATAAGCGGACTTGCCTGTGGTAAACCTATAAAAGGAAATGTTGCTTTCCTTGGTGGTCCACTTCATTTCCTTACTGAGCTTAAACAGGCATTTATAAGAACGCTCGGACTTGAGGGAGATGCCATAATCGCACCTGAGCACTCACATCTTTTCGCCGCATCCGGTGCTGCAATGAATGCCCATGCAGATGTGCAGTCCTCTCTCGGAGAGTTAAAAGAAAAACTTTCACATAAAATAGAACTTGAATTTGAAGTAACAAGAATGGAGCCTTTGTTTGCTTCTGAAAAAGAATACGAAGATTTTACTGAAAGACATAACAAACACAATGTGAAGAAAGGTGATTTTGCATCATATAAAGGTGACCTTTTCTTAGGTATAGATGCCGGTTCGACTACAACAAAAGTCGCAGTTATCGGCGACGATGGTTCATTATTATACTCATTTTATAGCAGCAACAACGGAAGTCCGTTAAAGACTGCATTAAAAGCAATGAAAGATATATACTCAAAAATGCCTGAGGGTGCAAGAATAGTACGCTCATGCTCAACCGGTTACGGAGAGGCACTTCTTAAATCAGCACTTCTTCTTGACGAGGGCGAAGTAGAAACTGTCGCACATTATACTGCTGCCGCATTCTTTGACCCTAATGTAGACTGTATTCTTGATATAGGCGGTCAGGATATGAAATGTATCAAGATAAAAAATAACTCGGTCGACAAAGTCCAGTTAAATGAAGCCTGCTCATCGGGTTGTGGTTCATTTATCGAAACTTTTGCAAAATCACTCAACTATGAGGTAGCTGACTTTGCAAAGATAGCTTTATTTGCCGAAAATCCTATCGACCTCGGTTCAAGATGCACGGTATTTATGAACTCAAAAGTCAAGCAGGCACAGAAAGAGGGAGCAAGTGTTGCCGACATTTCAGCCGGACTTGCATACTCCGTTATCAAAAATGCACTGCTTAAAGTTATCAAACTTACAGACCCTAAAGACCTCGGAAAACAGGTAGTCGTTCAGGGCGGTACTTTCTACAATGATGCCGTACTCAGAAGTTTTGAGCGTATATCAGGCTGTGAAGCGATAAGACCTGACATAGCAGGTATCATGGGTGCTTTCGGTGCAGCACTTATCGCAAAAGACAGATATACGGGACAGAAAAGCACAATGCTTTCATTTAAGGAAATAAATGAGCTTCGTTTTAAAACATCAATGACGAGATGTCAGGGATGTATAAACCATTGTCTGCTCACGGTAAATGAATTTACGGGTGACCGCAAGTTTATTTCAGGAAACCGCTGTGAGAAAGGACTCGGACTTGAAAAGAACAAAGAACAGATTCCAAATCTTTTTGAATATAAAAATGAGCGTGTATTCAGACATTACAAACCACTTAAAAAGGCTGATGCCCCTAGAGGAGTTGTCGGAATCCCACGCGTATTAAATATGTACGAAAATTATCCATTCTGGTTCACATTCTTCACAAAACTCGGTTACAGTGTAAAACTTTCTCCTGTATCAAGCAGAAAGATTTATGAACTCGGTATCGAGTCGATTCCAAGTGAGTCGGAATGTTATCCTGCAAAACTCGCACACGGTCATGTTACATGGCTTATAAGACAGGGACTTGAATACATATTCTACCCTTGTATTCCTTATGAGCGTGTCGAAGTGCCTGACGCTGGAAACCACTACAACTGCCCTATCGTCACATCCTACGGTGAAAATATAAAAAACAATATTGAGGAATTGCGTGATGATAAGATAAAATACCAGAATCCGTTTATCTCTCTTGAGAGTGAGGAAATACTTACAAAGCGTCTTGTGGATTTCTTCCGGAAAGAAAACGGTATCCCTGCCGCTGAGATAAAAGCAGCAGCACATGAGGGCTGGCTTGAAATGCAGGCTGTTCGTGAAGATATGAACAAAAAGGGAAAAGAGGTACTTCAATATCTCAAAGAGACAGGCAGACACGGCATCGTGCTCGCAGGCCGCCCATACCACAGCGACCCTGAGATAAACCATGGTATTCCTGACCTTATCACATCATACGGTGTTGCAGTTCTCACAGAGGACAGCATTTCAGAACTTTCCGAGGTTGACCGTCCTACTATCGTAATGGATCAGTGGATGTATCATTCAAGACTGTATAAGGCAGCTTCATTTGTTGCCAAAAATGACAATCTTGACCTTATACAGTTAAACTCATTTGGCTGCGGTCTTGATGCCGTTACAACAGACCAGGTGAGCGACATTCTCACAAAACAAAATAAGATATACACTGTATTAAAGATAGATGAAGTAAACAACTTAGGTGCGGCAAGAATACGTATCCGTTCACTCCTCGCCGCCGTAAAAGACAGGGAACGCAAAAAAATCGAGGCTAAGCGTGTTGACACTGCACACCACAGAGTTATATTCACGGAACAGATGAGAAAAGACTACACGATACTCGTACCTGATATGTCTCCTATCCACTTTGAGATACTCGAATCTGCACTTGCTTCCTGCGGTTACAATGTAGAGGTATTAAAGGCAGACAGCAAATGTATAGATTACGGTCTTAAATATGTAAACAATGATGCGTGCTATCCGTCACTTATCGTTGTAGGACAGTTTATGCAGGCACTTTTGTCAGGAAAATACGACCTTCACAAAGTTGCCCTTATCATCACGCAGACAGGTGGCGGCTGCCGTGCAACAAACTATATAGGATTTATCAGACGTGCACTCGAAAAAGCTGGAATGGGTTATATCCCTGTCATCTCAATGAGTGCCGGAATTGAGAAAAATCCAGGCTTAAAGGTAAATCTCGAAATGGCAAACAA
>UMJC01031953.1_pt1 | contig 8114 bp, 8 predicted proteins | sample 1965941 | NCBI WGS metagenome assembly UMJC01 (sample SAMEA4836141, study PRJEB28245) | human gut metagenome | biome: gut microbiome; material: fecal sample | place: Denmark | collected 2008 | reverse complement strand
CTGGATGGTCTGAATATCCACGCCCAACGCCTGCATCGGCGATACAATTCCTTTTGTTTAATGGGCCTGTTTGACGGAGCATACAATCAAATTGTCAGGTTTTTGGCAATACTGTCGATTGCGTCAAACAATTTTTTTCCCCTCCCAAAAAAATTGGATTTTGGAGTGTTTTTCATTGACCGATTGCGGAATTAGCTGTAAAATCTAAAAAAGAATAGTGGCTGTAGAGTGGGGTACTCTACGATCTGCTCGATCTTTAAGTATTATGATAAGGATTACGCCAATGCGGTGCTGGAACTGCAGGCGGCCGTCCGGTTACAGGGAGCAGGTACTGAAAGCTATCGGGGGTCTTGCTATTGCACTTGCCAATGATGGAAAGCTGGAAGAGGCACAGCAGGAGCTGGATACATTGCAGAAAAAAGGCGCTTCCTTCGGTGACTGTGATCTGGTTGCGGCAGAGATTCTGTCCTTGCAAAAGAACTATGATCAGGCGCTTGCGCTTTACATAAAAGTGTTCAATGAGGTGGAGGACCCGCAGCTCCTGAGCCATGCTTACCTGTCAGCCGCAAATGCAGCGCTGAATCAGGACGATATGGAAAAGGCTGTGCGCATTCTGAAACAGGGATGCCAGAACCTTCCGGAAGGTCAGGCTGTGCTTCAAAAGGAGATGCTTGCGGATCTTATGATGCAGCAGGCAGCATCTGACAAAGAAAATGCAGAAGAATACTATGCTGAAGCGCAGCAGCTGCTGGAGGAACTGGTGGACAGCGGCTACGATACTATTGCCACCCGGTTGAATCTGGCAACTGTACTGCAGGCATTGGATCAGTACAGTGAAGCTGAAAAGGTTTTGAAAGATCTGCAGGAGCAGTATCCATCGGATTATCGTTTTGATATGCAGATGGCCTATCTTCTGATCGACCAGCTCCGCACCAGCGGATGGCTCAAATAAGGAGGGAATACCTGCGTCTACCGGACAAATCTTTTGTGTGGTTGGAATCGTTGACATGATCGTTTCGGCTGTTGCGGCAGTCGTTTCAGCATGGATCCTGCGCAGGCAGGAAAAAAAGCTGAAGGAACAGATCTGGAACGAGTATCAATAAAAATCAATCGATTAAGGGGTATGAAAAAATGCTGAAAAAACTTAGTGTAACGGCTGTTATTCTTGCAATGTCGGCCATGCTTCTGGTGCCGACTGCATACGCGGTGCAGTCAGTAGACGCACCGGCACAGGTGGCTTTGTGACGATTGACGGCAAGCTGTATCATGTTTCGAAGAATGGCTATGCCATCGATCGGTACGCCAAGGGTTTGCACGAGATCGACGGAGGAATGTACTATGTCAAAGAGGATGGCTCGTTCCTGACGAACAGCGCGGTAGAATACCTTACTTTTGATGCGAATGGCCGCTATACCTCTGGCAATGCAACGCTGGACAGCTATGTGGATCAGGCACTGGCTGCGTGCACAAACTCTGGCATGACGAAGGCGCAAAAGCTGCGCGCCGCCTATTTGTATGTCCGGGATCACGGCGCATACCTTGCCCGTCCGCATCAGGCAAGAGGCACAACGGCTTGGGCAGAAGAGAGCGCTTTGTTCATGTTTGAACACAAAAAGGGCAACTGCTACTGCTTTGCAGGCCAGTTCCTTTATATGGCCCGGCGGCTGGGCTACAATGCCTATGTAGTGTCTGGCGGTGTGAGCCGCAAGGACTCGGACCATGCATGGGTCATGATCTGCGAGAACGGAGTTCCCTATATCTATGATGTGGAACTGGGGTGGGGCTATCGTGCCGGCAGATACGGCCATGCAGAATATAATATGTATAAAATGCCGCTGAATAAAACGGTGTTCAGCTACCAGTTTCCGTGATTGCTGAGGTAGCCGAAAAATGGTGCTGAAACATTTGTACACCCTGCTTGTGGTGCTGGTTGGCTTTGTGATCTTCCGTGCAGACAACATGGGGCAGGCTTTCTCAATGATAGGAGCCATGCTTTCCGGGGTCTCTGCCTCTGCGCAGACAGGGCTGCTGCTGGCGCAGTGTCTGACCCCGCTGACCCTGTTTGCACTGGCGGTTGGCCTTGTGGGCAGTACGCCGGTTTTGCCGCTGGTCTGCCGTAAAGCAGAGCAGCAGACCGGAAGTGTGTATGCATGCCTTCAGGCACTGAGTTATGCAGGGGCGCTGGCGCTTTTGCTGGTGGATATCCTGCATCTGTCGGCTGCATCCTATGTGCCTTTTATCTATTTCCAGTTCTGAGGTGGAAAAATGCAAGTGAAAAAATTAGGATATATCCTGTTTGTGGGGGTCATTGCCACAATTTGCATTTTGCCTGTGGCTGTGATGCCTTGGCAGACGGAAAAAGCGGTGGGCAATGAGCAGCTTGCATCCTTTCCTGAATTACGGAAAGAGGATGGCAGCTTCAATACCGGTATCCTGAATGAGTTTTCGGATTATTTTGCGGATCATTTCGGGCTCCGTCATGAGATGATCACCTTGAACGATCAGCTTACCGGAACCATGCTCAAAACGCTGGACAGCAGCAGTGTGCTGTTGGGAAAAGACGATTGGCTGTTCTATAAAAGCACCCTTGCGGACTATACCGGCGCAGAACTCTTTACAGCCCGGCAGAGTTATGCGGCCGCTCATGTACTGGGTCTGATGCAGGAATACTGCGAAGAGAACGGCATTGGGTTCTGCTTTACCATCGCACCCAATAAAAATTCCCTGTATAGCGGTCAGATGCCGGCACGATATACGGCAGCCTCCGTACGGAACGCCCAACTGCTTCAGCAGCAGATGGAACAGCAGAATGTCCGGTATGTGGATCTGTTCAAAACACTGTCTGACCACGAAGAGCAGCTGTATTACCGTCGGGACAGCCACTGGAATATGCGGGGCGCACAGCTGGCAGCACAGACTTTGCTGAAAGAACTGAAAGGCTCTGAAGCGGAGTTTGATTCCTGCATCAATGGAAAAACATCCCCGCATACCGGCGACCTGTATGAGATGGTGTACCCTGCCGGAAACGAGACGGAACAGGATACGGCATACGACTTTACCTATCAGTATGACGAAAAATTCCACTCGGCAGATGATATCACGATCCACACGGAAAATTCGGCGGCAGACGAAAGCATTTTTGTATACCGCGATTCCTTTGGCATCAATCTGCATCCTTTTCTGGCACAGAGCTACGGCAACGCCTGTTTCTCCCGGAATATGCCCTACCTTTTGACGGCTGTTACAGAAGAGCAGCCCGATGTGCTGCTGGTGGAACTGGTGGAACGCAACCTGAACTGGCTGCTGGAACGCGCCCCGGAAATGCCTGCTCCGGAACGCACGGCAGTCCCGGCGGCAGATACCGGTACAAGCGCGAAGGCACAACGGAAGGACAGCCGAATGGAGGGGACTTTCTGCCTGACAGGCGATCTGAGCGGGCAGCGTGTGGATGACGACTCTCCAATCTACATTCTGGCAGAGACCGGAACCTACGAAGCTTCCCCCTGCGGAGAGGGAACACAGCCGTTTACGGCGTATCTTCCGCAGAATGTGCGGGAGCAGCAACTAAAAGCAGCATTTCTGTCGGACGGTGAATGGGTCTTTTGCGCCCTGGCCGACTGACTGAAAGAATAGAAAGAAGGAACAAACAAAATGAATGTAAACTATAAGATGATGGGTGTAGTGCTCTGCGGTGCGATGTTTCTGGCATCGGGATGCGGGGCAAAAGCAGAAACGACCGCTTCCTCGGCTGTGGAATCCGAATCGGTTTCCGTTGTGGCATTGGAGGCTGCTTCGTCGGAGGCTGTGCCGGAAAGCAAGGCGGTCTCGGAGGCAGTTTCCGAAGCTTCTTCTGCGGTAAGCGAGGCGGCATCGGAGAAACCGGCCGAATCCAAGGCAGAATCCAAGGCAGAATCCAAGGCCGAGACTGCGGCAAAATCTAAGCCTGCAAAGCAGGAGACGGCTGCTTCCTCCAAAGAAGAAAAGACGGAGCCTGTGGAAAGCAAGCCCGTTACAGAGACTGCTCCGGCAGAAACTGCCAGCCTGGAAACTGCCCTGAAGTATGTGGGCAAAGATGTTTCCAAGCTGTATGCCGCTATTGGCAAGCCGAACAGTTCGGAGTATGCTTCCAGCTGCATCGGTGATGGCGAGGATGGCCTGCTGTATTACAACGGCTTTACTGTGACGACCTACCGTGAAAACGGTAAAGAGACGGTACAGGACGCCTATTAAACATGAAATTCGGCCTCTGGCATTCCACTGGGGGCTGAATCTTTATATGGGAAGATGAGAATGAAACGCCAGAAGATCAAACGATATCGGTTTAGCGTGACGCAGAATACGCGCAGAAGAAGGGCGGCAAGGCCGCTGAAAGCCGTCGGTGTAGTACTGGTGTGCCTGTGTCTGCTCACAGGGGTCGTTTTTGGAATTTACAAAGCGATCCAGAGTAAGACTACGGGGTGGCACGGCGAAGGACTGCATCGCTACTATATCTCGCCGACTACCGGCACCCGTGCGCAGGGGCTGTATGAGATCAACTATAAGCTCTACTATTTTGGCAGCAACAACTTTTTGAAGACCGGCTGGATCGAAGAGAACGGCTATGTCGGCTATGCCAACGCAGATGGAGCGCTCACCCAGGGCGAAGCGAAGATAGACGGAAAATACTACTATTTCCAACCGGAGACCGGACAGTTGTACACCGGCTGGATCATGCTGGACGGAGTGCAGTACTGCTTTGACGAAACCGGACATCCGCGCACCGGTACTTATCAGGAGGACGGAAAGGTTTGGGAACTGGATAGTGATGGACGGGTCAAAAACCGACTGAACGGTTGGAAAAAAACGGACGGCGTCCTGAAATACTACGACAACAGCGGCGCACCGGCACAGGGCTGGACAGAGATCGATGGAAAGGATTATTTCTTTGTGGACGGTGTCAGTCAGGCCGGCTGGGTTGAAACGGATGCGGGCACGCGCTATTTGGACGGCAACGGAAATCAGATGACCGGGTGGTGTGTGATCGACGGCCAGCCCTATGCTTTTGGGACAAATGGAGAACCGAAGCAGGGATGGGATCATTCCCATGAAAAAAGCTACTATTTTATCAACGGCGTCAGTCAGTCGGGCACATTCGGGGAGGGCGCACTTAGCAGCAACCTGAACGGCAGCGGCAGTGTTCAGCCGGTTGGGGATCAGGCACCGGAGGACGATCTTGCAAAGGATGCCGAGGGTGAACCGCCGGAGGAAGAACTGCTGGAAGCGCAGCCGACACAGACCGAAACAACGGAAGCGGGGCAGACTGCCCCGGCGGCACAACAGCCGACGCAGTCGCCGGAGGAATCGGCGGCAGAGCAGGAGACCGCATCGAAGGCACCGACAGCGCCGGAAACTCCGGCACAGGAACAGCAGGAAGAAGGGACGGAAAATACATGAAAACAACAAGACGTGATTTTCTGTGCCTTTCGGCCATGGCATGCGCATGGCTTCTGACGGGCTGCCAGAACCCCACAGTGGAAGAGCGGGCTGTCAGCTGGCAGCAGCAGGAAGTCAGTGATCCGGTCTCTGAAACCGGACCGATGTGGAATGCAGCACTGGACGACAATGCGGTTCTGCGGGATGGCATCCGCGTTCCCCAGAACTTCGAACTGCCGTTGGAAGGTTCAACAGGCTTTGCAGGGGCGGCTGTGATGCTGCTGTACGAGAGACCGGATGGGGCCAGTACGGTACTGCGCAGACTTGCAGCGGGAGATATGTTTTATATCCGGCAGGAGTCTGGCGCATATTGGCAGGTCTGCCTGCTGGACGGCACCGTGGGCTGGTTGGAAAATGAACTGTGTATGATCAATCTGCCCGATGTTCTGCCTTCCATCGTATACGAAAACCCCAATGCCAAGGCATCGATCTTTAAAATCTGCGGAAAGGATATTGAAGGCATTACGGGACAGAAACTGTATGACGGCCTGTTCTACAACCAGCGCCTTGGGCGGGATGAGTATCTAATGCCTATCAATTACGCTATGGCAAAAAAAGTTGGTGCAGCGCAGAAAAATGCTTTGAAGGCTGGCGATTGCCTGAAGATCGTAGAGACATTCCGGCCCTATGAGGTGCAGATGCTGGTAAAGGATGCAGTGTACGCCAAGGCAAGAACGGACAAGGAGTTGATGACGGCGCTGAACAAGGGCGCGTGGAATATCGGCTGGTTTATTGCAACGTCTCTTTCCAACCATCAGCGCGGTGTGGCAATGGACACGACCCTGCTGCGCATCACTGAGCAGACAGAGCACAGCATGGCGGGGTGTCCCTTTGTACAGGTGACCGGTGAGGAATACGCCATGCCCTCTGCCATGCACGAGCTGAGCAGTGCGGCGGCCTGCTTTACCGGCCCGGTAACTTCTAATTCGGCCACCGCATGGAAGCGGGCCACTGCATCGGCATCCATGACAGACGGTGCGCGGCGGCTGCAGGGGTACTGTACCAATGCAGGCATGACACCGCTGGCCTCGGAGTGGTGGCACTTTAACGATCTGGATGCACAGAATAAGGTGCGCATGACCTCTGGAAACGGAAAATTCTGGCTGGACGGCTGTGTCAGCTGGAAAATGTTTGAAGCATAACCTTGGGGTTGCGCTTTGGAGGAATACAAAATGTAGCAACTGAAAAAGCAAAAAAGCGGTTACGGCAGCGGATAAGATCGAGTTGGGACGGAAATACCTGACCGAGCTGAACTACACCGAGGCTGTGGAGTCTTTTACCGAGGCCATCGGCCTTGACCCGGAACATATTCCGGCATACATGGGCCGTGCCGAGGTGAATGAACTGACGACTGCCAACGAGACCGCATGGGCAGACGTGAGCGAAGCCGAGAACGGCGCAGTCACCGCCGAAGCCCTGACTGCCGCCGCCCCCACTGCGGAAGAGATCGGTGCGGTATCCCTGAGCAAGCTCTATGTCTACTATGGCAGCCACGAAAACCGCAGCCGTGAAGGTGAGGGCGTGTGGCTCGTCCTGAACCCCGGCAAAAAAGACCTGACCGCGTAAAGCCCTGCATCACTCGGAAATTGCGCAGCAGGTCATTCGGATCGAGAATGGGCAAACTCTGTTAGGAGGGCTTTATTATGAATACTACATTGCGGCGGGATGCGGATGAGATCATCTGTTCCAGCATTCAGGCGGTTCTGCCGGATAAAGCCGTGTGCCGCGCGCTGGAGGACTTTCAGCCCGGAGGCGGCAGAGTGCTGCTGGTGGCGGCAGGCAAGGCCGCTTGGCAGATGGCATACGCCGCCGTGCAGACACTGGGGCGCGTGGACGGCGGCGTGGTGGTGACCAAGTACGGCCATGTAAAAGGCAGAATCCCCGGTGTAAATTGTTATGAGGCAGGTCATCCCGTACCGGATGCCAACGGCTTTGCAGCCACCGAAAAAGCTTTGGCGCTGGTACAGGGGCTGACCGCAGAGGACACGGTGCTGTTTTTGCTTTCCGGCGGCGGCAGCGCCCTGTTTGAAAAGCCGCTTGTCCCCGGCGGGGAATTGCAGGACATCACAAATCAGCTCCTTGCCAGCGGAGCCGATATCGTGGAGATGAATACCATCCGCAAGCGGTTGTCCGCTGTCAAGGGCGGGCGGTTCGCACAGCACTGCGTGCCTGCAAGGGTGTTCAGCATCGTGCTCAGCGATATTCTGGGTGACCCGCTGGATATGATCGCCAGTGGCCCGGCGGTGCCGGATTCCTCCACCTGTGCACAAGCGCTTGCCATTGCGGAGAAATACCACCTGAACCTGTCGGAACAGGCGAAGGCGCTGCTGGCACAGGAAACGCCGAAAGCCCTTGACAACGTGACCACTCATATCACCGGCAGCGTCCGAGAGCTGTGCACTGCTGCCGCTAAAGCCTGCCGGGAGCTGGGATATGAGCCCATCCTCCTCACCGACCGGCTCTGTTGCGAAGCCAAGGAGGCAGGCAGCTTTCTGAGTGCCATCGCCCGCACCCATGCGGGGCAGGGGAAAAAGCTGGCCTTTATCGCGGGCGGGGAAACCGTGGTGCACCTGACCGGCAAAGGGCTGGGCGGACGCAATCAGGAACTGGCGCTGGCCGCAGCCCCGGCGCTGGCGGGACAG
>UMJC01002832.1_pt1 | contig 8172 bp, 8 predicted proteins | sample 1965941 | NCBI WGS metagenome assembly UMJC01 (sample SAMEA4836141, study PRJEB28245) | human gut metagenome | biome: gut microbiome; material: fecal sample | place: Denmark | collected 2008 | reverse complement strand
CCCCGGCGGGTTATTATCTTATTTCGTACAAACTCAATGAATTTTCGCACAATACCCACGTCGGGAATTTAGGGTTTTGCAGATAACAAAGGTTATCTAATGCCGCCCGGCTTGTATAAAACCACAACCCAAATTTTTTGCCGATAAAATACATATCGTTTACCCCTGTTTCCCGGTATTTCTCCGACAACATTTGTTGGCTGTAAATGATTGACGAAAATTTAACTTTGCCGTCTAACTTGGTTGCAATCTCGGCAATGTCCGTCGCCTGTGTTCTTTTCTTTGTTTCCATATTTGAAATTTATTTGGTTCCGGGAACCCGCCCGGTCGGATTAGTAATAATAAAAGGATATTTTCAAACCCCGGCGCAACTTACAATGTTCGGCGTCTTTGACACAACGGAAAGCACGGCGCAATAATTTGTTCGCCATTTCAACGCCTACTAACTTAATCAAACCGGAAACGCCAACCAACGTGTTAATCTTTTTGCCGGTGAACAAGCCGTTTACTTTGATTTTGAAAGTACGGTTAATTTCTTTTGTTGTATATTCCAAACCGTTGTAAATATCTTCGGGCTTCATTGTATCGCTCTTTTTGTTGCTGGGAAAACGCCCGGTCGTTTTATTAACATGGCACAAAGATAGGGCATTTTATTTTAACTACCAAAAGAATTTTCTTTTATTTTCGATTTGCGGACAAAAAACGGTTCTTTTGGCTCCCCGCAAAGTTATTTTTGGCGAATTTTCATTTTAAGCCACTTTATTTGCCGGGGTGGGTACTTTATCCATTCAAACAAAATAATCGAAATACGGGGCTAAAAACGGGCAAAAACAAAAACGGGGTTGCAACGCTTGGTTACAATCCCCGTTTCCCGGTATTATGAACAATAAAAGTTACTTTTCTATGGTTACGAACTCAACGCCCAATATTTTTGTTGCCGGGTTTTTGCTAACTACATCAATTTGCCGATTTTTGATTTTCTTTGTTTTCCATAAAAAACCCAACCAACGTTTGTATTGTACCGTTTCGACAATCAACAGACTATCCCGGTTTATATGCGCCCCGGTAAATTGTCCGTCCGGCGTGGCGCATCCGTGCAACTCAAACCACGGTTCGACAATATCGACGCATCGTAAAACGGTCGTAACCGTATCGCCGGGTAAATATACAACACTATCCCGGGCGGTTGCCCGCAATTCGTTGATTGTTTCCATTTGGGTTGTTGTAACCCGTTCCAAATCCCGGTTCTTTGACTGCAACGTCTTTATCAACGCCAAATCGTCCGCCCGGTACTTTTTGTATTCCGCCAATGACAACTCCAAATTCCCGACTTTGATTGCGTTCAAACTGTCTTTCGTTTGGTACGTCTTGACGTCCTGCAATAGTATTTCGGTATTGCTCCGGTATCTGTCCCGTTCCTCGGTCAACCTCTTTATTTTGACGTGTTGCACCCAAAAGGCGGCGGCAACCGCCAAAATGATTGCCGCCCAAATCAAATACTTTTTCATACAATTTTCTTTATTGCTTCAAAATGTACCTTTGCAATCCTTTCTTTTCCGTCGTCGCTCATCATAAAACGGCAATCCTTTTCATTATCAAAAAAGAAATTTTCAGATAATACCGCCGGGCAAACCGTATGTTTCAGAATATAAAATTGGCTTTCTTTGTCCGGGTCGCCGTCGCAATGGTCGAAACGCATTTTCCAACCATCCGGGGCAAACTCCTTTTCTGCCTCATTACAAAGGACGGTTGCAATTTCATCGGCTTTCGTTTTGCCAACGCTTGTATAACATTCCCATCCGGTGCCGCCTCCGGCGTTCCCGTGTATGCTGAACAATACGGCGTTCTGCCCGCAATCGTCATATATCACGTTAGCACGGCGGCAACGTTCCGATAATGATACGTCGTTGTCCTCCGGTACCAAAATTTCAAACTTTATTCCCTCCGCTTTCAACATCGCCGCAATACGGCGTACAATATCACGGTTAAACTCCCATTCTAACAATTGGGAACCGTCGCCCCAAACCGGGGAACGCTTCCCGGCTGTATTATTGCCGTGTCCGGCATCTAATATAATTATCTTTTCCATTTTTATTTTGTTTTATGGGGCTTTCGCCCCGGTTATTATTCATAAAATTCTGTTGCCCCCTTTTCTAACTCATCCGGTATAAACGGCATACCTACCATTTCTTTGAAGTTTACAATAACCTCAAACAAAGGTTTTCCGTCTGTTCCGCTTTGCAGATAAAAGCCATCATCAATATTTGAATTAGCCAAAAATCTAACTGACTCGCCATGCTGAATTGGGAATGATATACTTTTAGACTGAATGTTCTTGGCAATCTTTCTGTTTGCTTCAATGGTTGTTGAATATCGGCTGTTTGGAACTTCCGTTAATGAACCATCCGGCGCAACCTTTACAGCCCAAAAATTTGCCTCATTCATTGTGCTTGTTTCGTTGTATGCCTGCCCGGAATACTGAATTGTTATAATTCCGTCCGCCTCTGCCAATAAATCTCCTTGAACTTTGTTAGGGTCTGACGCTCCGGGGTCTGCCCATGCGTTATTATTGCTAACCAAAGCCAAACCCTTTTTAATGCCCAAAGGTATATTTCCTGCGGTCTTGTTGTACGTATATCGGTAACTTGCATCGCCTGCCGGGGTCATAACAACAAATTTTGCATAGTCTTTCTGATATTCCAAATATTTTTCCGAAATATGCGAACTATCTGTTACTACCATTCGATTAAACCACGGGGTTATATCCCCCTCAAAATCATTCAGTACCATATCGGTTGGCGTTTGTGATTCAGTAGGATATATAATAACCGCAAATTCTACTGCATCAGCCGGAACAACAAAAGTTTTGGTTGCCTCGTGGATTCCGCTTACTACATCTTCCGAAATAAACAATCTGTCTGCAATGCTCCATCCTGCATTAAATTGCGGTTGGTCATTGTTAATACTAAGTAATTCCGGGGACGGTGCGACCGCTTCCGTTCCGGTGTACTTCATCAAAGCAACAACAAAAGAGTTTTGTTTATCCGTAATCTTAACCGTTGCTTTATAATTTTTCCCCTTAAGTACATGGGTATCAAATCGGCTGTACTTCTTAAACAAAGAAAATACGGGTAAATCCTTTCCGTTATCTTTTACAACCAACTGATTGTTTGAAATACTTACTTTTGCGGCTGTTTTAACAGACAAATATGTATTATCGCCGAAATACATTACATCATTATTGACGTCAATTTCCGGTTCGTCAAAAACCAAAGCCCTTGAAAGGTTCAAAGAGTTGTAACCGTAATATTTATTATTCATTTTGATTTGATACCCGGTAAACGCCATAAATGCTAACAATGCCTTTCCGACTCCATAGTCTTTGCCTACTGACTGAATCAACACACATGAATTTGCCCCAATAGACAATAATTCTTCATTCGGGAAATTGGTTTCTATACGCAAATGAACATCAGTAAATGCCTTTGCTTGACACTCTCCCAAATACAATTCTTTGCGTTGTTTGTCGCCTGCTTTATAGTCAATCTGAACCGCCATAGGGTCGCCGTTTACATCTAATAACGTTTGGTCGTTATCGTCAGCAAATTCAAGTCTAACCCAACCGTCATGCGTAATTCTGTTATCCCCATATTGCGTTGGCTCAATATACAAGCCAATTAAAAAGGTTGTTCCTCCGGAAATATTTGGGTCGTCCTGCGGGGCAATGTCTTGTATAACGAAAGATTTCTTTTTCATATCTTGATATACTGACATACCGCCCTTAACTTTCAAATCAGAAAACCACAAACGGGATTTTGCATACTTAGAATTTACCAATTCATCATTACCTAACATTGCCAATATTCCCTCTGCATCTTTTCCCGGAACAACGGATAAATCAGCCTTGAAAATCGGGTCTCCATCGGGTGTTTGTCCGTTTCCCATTTGCGAAATACGAACCGTTCCATCCATACTTCCGACCTCTGTTGCTTTAAATGATTTTTTTGCTATTTTATCATTAAACAAAAATGGAACATTTCCCAAATTTACATTTGCTTCGTCTGTATCACTATCGTATTCAATAAAGAAAGGTTTTTTAAATCGTAAATTCTTTGTCTGCAACACAATATTCCCCTGCTCATCGCTTGTTGTTAGGCTGCTATCAATAGTTTTATACCACGGAATAAAATCCCACGTATTTTCATTCTGAATAGGCAAAAAAATACCTGCAATCCCATTGCTTGTAACGGTTATTGGTGTATTTGCCCCATCAATACTTTCTCCGGCTGACGGGCTAATTATTGCCTTGTAATTGGCTGCCCCCGGTTCTTGTATAAGTTCCAAAATGATAATTCGGTTATCCGATACGGGCGGCAATGTCTGTTGAATTGTTTGGTTGTTGCTCATCTGATAAACCAACAACAAAGTTGTACTTTTGTTGTACGGGTCTGTATTCAGATTTACCCCCTTTTGTACCTCTTGGCGGTTGGCATAGAATAACGCCTTAATCTGCTCGTTTGTCTTTCCTGCTGTTGCCGGGTGCGCTGTTTTAGACAATGCAATAAAAGCCGCATTTTGCTTAATCATACGGTCAAACTCTGTTGGGCTTATTGGGTTCTTTGCGTCTGCCAATCCTGCCGCCAAACCTTTTTCTTTGAGTTTTGCCAAATCTACGTCCGCTAAATCATTCTGAGCAAAATTACCGTCCTTTGCTTTTTTCTCAAAGTCTTTTGCATCAACATTTGAAAGGTTTTTGCTTGCCCCGCCCAATGCCGCCAGCGTTGCGGCAAACGCCGGGGTTTTTACATACTTATCCAAATAATCTTTAATCCATTGTTCGTCCGCTCCTGCCGGAACCCACGGAATTTGTGCTGCATCATTAATTTCTATTGGCAAATATACATCAACCCACATTGCGCCCTGCCTATCTGAAAGGAATGTACCTTTCTGAACCACTTCAACGCCCAATTTCTGTTGGTTCTCTGAAATGTATGTTCCGGTTATTGCTTTTGCATCGCCCAAAAAAGTTTGCGTATAAACCTGCATTTGCCCCAAACCCAAAAGCGGAACGATATTAAACAACAACATATCGTTCTGAATCTTACAATTGGTGCAAACCCCTTTGTTTACCTCAAATTCAAACGGCTTACCGCTTCCGGTAAAAATCGAACCTTTGACGTGTACGGAATCCGCCTTAATTGGGGCGTTGTTTTTGTCCCGGAACATCATCATTAAAATTTGGCTGCTGCCCGCTGATAATTGTTTCATTCCTGCCATAATAATAAAATTTTGTGGTGCGGATTGCTCCGCACCGGGTTAAACATATTACTTTGTTTATCCATTTTTTTTCTTTTTATTGTTTTTGTCGGGGTCGTCCCCAAATTCTTTTTCCAATCTGTCAATTATCGGTTGCAAATGCGACGGTAAAGCCCTTGTAAACTCCAAACGGATAACATGGTAAATAATACGCAATGCCAATTCCCGGGGGTACGCAATAATCAGATTCCGGAACGCATTTTGTAAATACACGTATATAAAAACATACGTCAGCGTTTTAACAACTACAATCGCCTCTTTGTCGTCGCCGCAATTCTTCATAATTATAAAAATTGATTCCACAATAAATAGAAACAATAGCAATTCGCACAATGCGTTTTTAAACTTTCGGAACGAAAAGTTTTTGCACCGCACAATCGCCACGCCGTCCGCCCTCATTCCCGCCCAAATATTGAACGCAAACATTACTACTAAAGCATAAACAAAACCTTTTGTTGGGGTTAAATACCCAAATAACGGACTAACCGTTGAAATGGCAATTATACGCCATTGTTCCAAATTAATAATTCTTCCCATATTTTTTAATTTACAAAATTCGGTATATTAGATATATTATTACAACATAGTAATAATGGAAAATCAGTAAAAGCACGAACTGAAAGAACCTTACCCCCATTTTCGTTTGGGTGTAATTCGTCATCGGACAAAAGCCCCGGTTTCCATTTATTACTTTCAAATGAAAGTTGAACAGCATCTGCAAAATCAATAATTTGATAACCATCATCTATTGCAAGTTGTCTAACATATCTATTTTTATATGTGTTCAGATAACCGGATTTTACAACATTTGGTATTGTACACAAAATTAATTCTATATTTTTTTGGTTACATATATCTATAAGTTCATCTAATGCCGTTTTCCAATTTGAATTGTAAGTTGTACTACTATCTGCATCATTCATACCCATAGCCCATATTATATATTTGGGCGTAAAATATTTTAAATGAGTTTTCAGTACATTTAATTGCGTAATACTTCCGGCTCCTCCTTTAGAATCTATTAGGAAATTGTCAAATCCTATTTTGTATATATTATAAGTCCATCCCCAATTTGACCACGTTCCATAACTATCTTGAATTATCCATATATTTTTTTTGTAATCTGAATTTACTTGTGAAAATGACAATAACGTTCCCGTTGTTCCTTCTGACTCAAAAAAGGCGGAATCATATCCCGGATTATGTATTTCTTTTTCTAACTTATAATTCCCGTTATCAGAATATAGAAATACAGTTGAATACCCTCCAACATTTCTTATTTCAAACCCTAAAAAAGTTTGTATTGTCAATCCATGAGGATATAACGTTTCATCGCTTCCGTATCTACTCCTTGTTAATTTTACATTTACATTATCAACTTCAATGATATATCCTTGTTTGCTTTCATCCTTACCAAATCTTACTTTACTAAAAGAAGTAAGATTTATATATCCACATATAGAATAATTTTTTCTTATATTATTGTATTCTAATTTTACATTTTTCCCATCAGTTATATTTTCGTTTTTTACGTTCATATAACCTACATTATTATTTAGCAAATTTATTGCATCTTTATTTTTCTGAATTTCATTTTCTAAGTTTTCCGAATTGATTTGTAAATCAATAATATCTTTCGATATTCCGGATTGCGCTTTATTTTTTATATAAAGTACATATTCTCCCTTTGTTGCTGCATTCTGATTTGTATATATATATCCGTCATTTTCAACTATAATACGATACATTTGCTTTTGAGTTGTTCCTTTTACTTCACTTATTTGCGTAACTTTTCTATTTGAATCAGTTAAAGCCCACGGCGTAATATTAGTATTATTAACAGAATACAATTCTATAATTTGACCTTTTAAAACACTTTCTACACGTCCGGAATAACCGGAAATCTCTAATGGATTTTCAGACAAAGTACTTCCTATTTGAACATTTAAAGCATAATATGAATTGTCAGGAAGTTCATTTCCTTTTACTTCTTTTACTATTTCGTCGGCACCTATTTTTTTATTTATTTTATCAACTTCAAATTTAAGAGTTTCAATGTCTGGTCCTATTTGTGGTAATTTAGATGAATCAATATATACTAATGTTGATATTCTATCATACATTTTCAAACTAACAAATCCATCTTCTGCAACATCTGTTGCTAAAACATAAGGTTTTATTTTATATGGAACATCTTCAAATGTTAGAACATATATTCCTGCACCAGTTATATTTTGCTTCAGAATTTTTTGTGCTTCATCTCCATTAATATAATAAGAAAACCTTATATCAGTATTAGAAATATTCCATTCTTCAATAATCAATAATACTTTATTTCCCCAATCTTTAAATAAATATCCGTCAGTTAAATAAAAGGCTCCACTTCCTCCGGTTTCTACATCCTTATTTACACTTGAGTATGAAGTCTTATTTTCATTTGCTATATTTGTATTATTCTTTTGCCATGTTCCATTTTTATTTGTGAATATTACTATTTCATCCGTCAATCTAACTCCGCCAAAGTTTACATATAGCCCATTTTTGGACGCTATATAAAATAAATTTTGGTCGGGCGTACCGGGGTTTGTTTCCGGTGTTGCAATTCCTGCAAATGTTGCATTTTCTCCAACCGTTGAAATAATAGTCAATAATGTATTTTGCATTATTGCCCCGGTAATTTCTTGGTTTCCGTTTGTCTTAATAACGTCGGAAACCGCTTGTTTTAACTGCTTATAATTTCCCATAATCTAATAATTTAATTGTTGTTGAAATCATTATTAAAATCTCCGTTGAAATCTCCATTATTTTTAACAATATAGCCACGTCCTATTTTCTTAACGACGGTATTTGTTTTAA
>UMJC01045416.1_pt1 | contig 8202 bp, 6 predicted proteins | sample 1965941 | NCBI WGS metagenome assembly UMJC01 (sample SAMEA4836141, study PRJEB28245) | human gut metagenome | biome: gut microbiome; material: fecal sample | place: Denmark | collected 2008 | reverse complement strand
GTTGTTCACCATATTTTTCTACCGTATTTCTACCGCGGAACATTTTCAGAATTTGCCCCGATGTCACGATGACGCAGTAGTTTACGTGTGTTGACAATGGTTTACGTGTGTTGACACAAAAGAGGAGAAATAAAGAGATTTGAACTCAAAATATATTAGGAAAATATGGAAGTAAGAAAGATTTGCCAATGGTGTGGAAAACCATTTATCGCTAAGAAAACAACGACTTGCTATTGCAGTCATCAGTGCTCTAATCTCGGTTACAAAGAACGTATCCGGGAACGTAAACGCCAGATGAGAAAAATGCAGGAATTACTGCAACCTAAACAGGCTGCAGAAGGACAAGATTTCTTCTCATTTGCACAAGCTGCCAAGCTCATGGGGGTGACCCGCCAATATGTTTATAAATTGGTAAAGGAATCAAAACTAAGAGCATCCCGTATCAGTGGGAAGAAATCTCTTATCCGTCGTGCGGATATTGAGCTAATGTTAAAGACAAAACCTTATGAACGAATAGTTCCTAAAGACGATTTTGACATGAGTGAATACTATACCGCTGAAGAAATAGCGGAAAAGTATAAGGTCAATGCTAAATGGGTATGGACTTATACTCGACAGCATAAGATTCCCAAAGTCAAAGTCCGCCAATTTAACTATTACAGCAAAAAGCATATCGATGCGGCATTTGCCAAGTACAAGACGGATGACGCCTTGACCGAATGGTACACACCGGAAGAGATTGAGGAAAAATATGGAATGACACGTGTAGCCATCCGTTCGCATGTCTATCGCAACAACATCCCCTCTAAGAAAGAGCACGGCCAGATATTCTACTCCAAACTTCACTTCGACCTGTCAAAACAGACCGCCGAAGATGACTCGTCTGAATACTACACAGTACAGGAAGCCATGAAGAAATACAATCTCACCAGGGATTCAGTTTACGGCATCCTGCAATTCCACGAAATAAAACGGGAGAAGAAAGGCAGGTTCGTGCGCTTTCTGAAGGTGGAATTCGACCACATCATGGGAGCCCGTTAGTGGCTAAATGCGACCGACTGTAATTATCGGGAAATTATTTCCTGCTGATTATAGTCTGTATAAAAGCATTAAGGATTTTCGCAGCAAAAATCAGTTACAACCATTTAATATTCAACATTATGTCAGAATGCAAAACAGTTACATTGAGGACGCGCCCTTTGAAGAAAGGTATGCTGTCGTTCTACCTTGATTATTATCCGGGCTACCGGGATCAGGAAACAATGAAGACCATCCGCCATGAAGGATTGAACATTTACATCTATGCCAATCCCAAAAATCAGCGTGAACGCGACTTCAACGCTGCTATGTCGGAAAAGGCCGAAGCAATCCGGTGCCGGAGGTTTGAAGCCATCGTAAATGAACGGTACGATTTCTTCGACAAACGCAAGTACAAAGCAGACTTTCTGGAGTATTACCGGAAGCAGCTCCGCAAGCACGACCAGAAATGGGGATTTGTCTATCAACACTTCTACAACTTCGTTCACGGCAAATGCACTTTCGAAGAAATAGATGTGGACCTGTGCAACAAGTTCCGGGAATACCTGCTTAACGCAAAGCAACTCCGGCGTGACGGACAGATATCAAAGAACTCCGCTTCCGGCTACTGGTCCACTTTCCGGGGATTCCTGAAGATTCTGTATCGCAACAGGATGATAAAGACCAATGTCAATGACTTTCTGGAAAAAATCGAACCGGAAGATGTTGCCAAGGAATACCTGAGTGTGGAAGAGCTGTATTGTCTGGCTGAAACTCCGTGCAAGATACCTGTTCTAAAGACTGCTTCCCTCTTTTCGTGCCTGACCAGTTTGCGGCTCAGTGATATACTTTCCCTTTGCTGGGAGGAAATCGTTGACTTTGCAGCCGGAGGAAAATGTGTCCATACCATCACCCAGAAGACCAAGACGGAAGACATCATCCCGATAAGCGATGAAGCTCTGGAACTGATCGGGTACAGTCCCGAGAAAAAAGGTCTTGTGTTCAAAGGCCTGAAACGGAGCTGGACACAGCAGCCTATGAAGGAATGGATCCGTTCCGCAGGAATTACCAAAAACATAACTTTCCACTCATACCGCAGGACATACGCGACCCTTCAGGCTGCAGCCGGTACTGATATCCGTACTATCCAAAGCAACATGGCGCACAAGAGCATCACTACCACTCAACGCTACATGAAAGTAGTCGACAGCAACAAGCGTGAGGCGACCACAAAAATCACATTGACAAGGAAGGGCTGACCTGACTGATTCGTGCCTGTTTTATCGGTTAGAGTATGATTTTCAGCGAAAAATCATACTCTAACCATATTTTTTCTTAATTCCCGGCTATTTTTCTGCCATTATTTACAACTGTCTGAAACCGGACATCTATTTTTGTCCTATCATAATTCCAAATAATAACAGTTTATGGCAGATAACAACCGAATATCCATCAAAAAGACAAGCCGGGTCCTTGCAATTACATGTGTCGCCTATACGACAGTGGCAACAATATTGTACAACAATTATCAGATTGACCTGATTGACTATTCCACTCCGGTCATATTAGGAACCGTAGCAACCATCATGTCATGCGCTGCACTGCAACGCCTGTTCTGTTCTCTACTCTCCAAAAGCCATCTTTCTTTTGGCTGCAAGGAGTTGTCCTCAAGAGGAACTGTCCCTTCCGAAGCAAATCCTGATACCAAGGAAGAATTGCCTCCAACTGATAATGCAACCAGTGAAAAACACGTCGAGAGTCCATATCTTAAGGAATATGAAGCCCGCATAGAAGAATTGCGGCGCAATGAAATGGAGAAAAAGACCGCTATTGTGCATGCGATACATGAATACATCACACACGAAATGTCACAGTTCTTATCCATAGACGATCTTGAAACTCTCCATGAGAACATAGAATCTCTGGCATACGGACAAGCGGAACTATATAAACCGGTTCGTTCCAAGCCCGATAATCAAATCAAATCCCCTTCGCTAAGACATTATGCATGGAATATCGGGGAGAGACTTGATATCCCTTTAATCGACAGGGCAAAGTTCATAAAAACAATATTCCCGCATGAACTGGAAAATGCGACAATCGAATACCTTTGTAAAAATCTTCGTGACTCAGTTCCCGCCATAATTGCTATTGATGTTCCGGAGAACGGGGACTATCATTTCAGTTGTATGCAAACTTCAGCAGACAGCGATAATTAGTTTCTGCTGATTATAATCTGCATAATATCATTATGTTGGTTTGCAGCATGTTAAACATTTAAATATTAAAAACATGCCAAACGAGAAACTGACATTCAATGACCTGCCGGAAGTGGTAGGCAAACTTTGCGAAAGAATCGAGAGTCTCGAAAATGCGTTGAAGGACAATTTTGCCAAACAGGTTCCTGTCAAAGAAAACCTGCATGTCCCTATGACCGTCGAGGAAGTATGCAGTTACCTTGGAATATCCAAGTCATCCTTCTATTACAAGGCCAAACACGGAGGGATACCTGTCATCAAGCAGGGGAAGCATCTGTTCGTATATCGCGACGAACTGGACAAATGGCTGGAGACCGGAAGAAAAAGCCAGGTGCCTCTGAGCTTCGAGGAGGAACACGAGCAGATGCTTGCTGCGACAAGACATAAGGCCAAACCAAGAGAACTGTAGGAATATGGAAAAGACGAGCTGCAATATTCCTACTCCGGAGGAATTGAGAAACTACATAAAAGAATCTGTCATAAGTGTGACCGGGACATACGAACAGTCCGCTTCCGTGCTTATGGTGGATGATTCCACAATCGGGACTCTGGGAAACTTCAGTGCATCCATTGGAAAGGCCAAAAGCAAGAAGACCTTCAATGTCTCCGCCATCGCTGCGGCCGCCCTGAAGCATACCGTCCTGCATCAGAACAAGAATGACGAACACGCACGCGGTCATGTCGGCACGGAACTGAACAACAAGGCGGAAACCGTCATGCAGATAGAGCCAGACAAAGACGACAAGTCCATAAGCGTGGTGGAAGTCATACACAGCCGTGACCGTGAGTTTGAACCGTTTGCCTTCCGGGTAAACGATGATTCCCTGCCCGAACTGGTGGAGTCATATCAGCCCCAGAAAAGGCAACCAGGACGCCCGCCTAAGGAACCGTTCAATCCATATAAGGAAATACCAGAGGATACGCACCGTTCCGCTTTGAACGCCGCTTTTGAGGACGGGAACATCGGCGGCTATAACGGTTACCTTGAACGGCTGAAAGAAGGCTATGGACGGCTGGGGATAAAACTGGGATACAACAAGACGGTGGAATTGGCAAAGTTCCTATGCAACAAGCGGATGGTCGTAAAAGAAGGGAAAGAATACAAATTCAATCGGGATTTCCATTATTGAGCCCCTATACCATAAAATCCCGGTGTGACATTTTTCTGTGACATTTCCCGACTTTACTTCAATGCAGGGGTGTAGATATGGGAATAAAGCAAAGCTATGGCAGGTTTCATCATACAAGTGCAATCTGCCATACTTCCTTTTGTATGTACACTAGAAACCGGACAGCATCTGCACTATTTGAAGTGAAGCTATACTCCATGCCGGGCTTGCCCGTCTGCCAGTAGTAAACCCTATGGGGGAGCCTAATACCCCACTCGCCTTTCGGCGGCGGGATGAGTGCCACTTAAAACAGCAAGCTGGGCACGGGAAAATCACTGTAGGGATTGGACATAGCACGATAAATTCTATCTCTTTTGTAGCCAACTATAATATCTGCTTTATGCATATAGTTCCCGCAGAAGAATCAGATAGGACTTTAACCAAGTTATGATTTGAGGCAATAGTTATGGCTGGCGCAAAAACACATCATGTGAAACTAGGGTAAGCCTACGATTCCTAAATGCGAGGTCTAGAACCAAAACTCTTGAATCCTTTCGGCAGAATATCGGACAGTCCCATGCTTTGGCTATTGGACATATTGTTGATTTTGTATCCCCTATTTTTGAGTTTGATTCGTCATGTCCATAGCCAAACTCACTATCAGAATCAAGTTACGAATATCCAATAAGCATACCACATACTCACTTACAAAAAATGCTTCATGCTATGGCAAACTGCTATCATGTATTCTGGCAAACATGATTTCCTTGACTGGATAATCTCAGCAACAATCCATCTTGAAAATCCGGCAAACAAGAGCTCATTCTCCGGCAACATCAATTATCGCGTATCGTTTAGTATGTCCAATCCAACAATGCCGCCGACCGGTTTAAGCAATTTATGCTTGGTTTGTGGCGCATTGAGGACAGATGAAAAGTCAGATTAAATCTGGAAAATCTTATTGCTGGTAAATACATGCTGTGTTACCTCCAAATCTCAGTCAATCAAATATGTGGTAACTGTTTTGTCCAAATGGTAATATTTATACAATAAATTCATTTAATTCTTCTTTCAACTGTTTCCAGCTCGGAAAATATTTAGTTAGTAAAGATGTATACTCTTCATTGTGCAATCTAACTTTAATATGTAACAATTCATGTACTACAATATATTCAATACAATGAACTGGTTTCTTGATTAATTCTAGATTAAAAATAATATTTTGTGTACGGTGATTACAACTTCCCCATAAAGTTTTCATTTGCTTGACCTCCCATTTGTTCACACTCACACCCAATATTTTTTCCCATTTGGCAATAAGTGGAGGAAGCATCAATTTGAGCTCCGCACGATACCATTCTCGCAACACTTCTGCTCGACGTGCTGCTGTTGTCCCTTCACGGACGTATAGTTTAATATATTCATTACCCTGAATTTCTACTTTTGCAGATGCATGATGATACAACACCTTTAAGCGATACCTATGACCTTTGAAGTAATGATTCTCGCCAGAGACATATTCGCGGGGCGTTTGACGACTCTGATCAAGAACCTGTGAAACACGTTGATTTATCCACGACATTTTCGTAATCAAGAATAATCGCACAGCCTCTTCTGCCATTCCAATAGGAGCAGACACATGAACACGAGCATTGGGTGGATATATTGTAAGATGCACATTCTTAATATTTTTCCACTCAACTTCCGCAGATATATTAGCAACCTCAATAATCGTCATTAGTATTCTCTTTGCGCAACTATTAGCTGCATTATATCATCTATGTTCACTTCAACTCCTTGCAAAACACGCTCAACAGCTCTCCGAAGAGCTTTCATCTTTTTCAAACCACTACTATCCATATCTCTGAAACCGTCACGTGCATTTGCTTTGATTGTTTCGTGAACTCGGAGAGCCAAAGTTTCATCTTTTCCAAGATTATCATAAAGAGCCTGTTTCCCTTTTGTATCAATTGTTGCAGGGTACTTTGTCTTGATAGTCGATCGAGCTTCTTTCAGTTTTTCGATGAGTTTTTTTATTAGTTCCTTGTATTGGATCTTACCGTCTTTCTGTTCTTGAAGCAAGTGGTTAAGCAAATCAGACATTTTATCAAAGTAGGCCGGATTGTTCGGTCGTTCACTGATAATCATTTTTCGCATATTTGCCGCCAAAATCTCTGCAACAGAACGCTCATTCTGCTTGATTTTCTTTGGCAGTGAATCGATTGCCTTATCACCCTGCGTATCAATCAAGTCGAGAAACGAAATATCAGCTAAATCGACCAGTTTTTCACTATCTTCAGCTCGCACATAGTTATCAATAAGCTGACGCATTGCCGGATCGTAATATTTAAGATCGAGTGCATCTCCACTTTTTAATTTTATCTCATCTTTGATATCATTGAAATAATCAACCTGCTTTTTGATGTCAGCAGCCTCCTCTGTGGTATAGCCAGCCTGTTCCATCTCATTGGCTATATCAATATAACGACGCACCAAACGCGACACAAGTTTATAGAAGGTCTCGCGTTTATTGGCATTCTCCTCACACTCTTTTTGCTGATCTTCCACAGGTGTTGTTTCGGCATATACAAAATACGCAAAATAGCCTTCTCGCGTTTGCGGATGTATCACTTCACACATCGTATAGACCGCTTGTAAAGATTCTTCCAAAGCTTTGCGACCTTCGGTAAGACGATCCGAAAGAAGGCCTTCGATATCGTCGTCATCATAACCATCAAATGCCCCATTTGTATAATCCTCGATTGCACTTTTTACTGCTCCAAACAGATCTTGGTAATCAATAATATATCCAAAATCTTTTTCCTCACTATCTACTCGATTCACACGGCAGATTGCTTGGAAAAGATTATGGTCGCGCATTTTTTTGTCAATGTAGAGATAAGTTGCCGACGGTGCATCAAATCCTGTCAATAGCTTATCTACGACAATCAGCAACTTCATGTCTCCGGGATGGTCTGTAAACTCCTTTTTCGCCCAAGTTTCAAACTGTTCCGGCGTTTTATCGCCAATCATCTTTTGATATACCTCATACTTGGTGAGGTCCTCGGTCTCTCCATCACCCTGATACTCGTCTTTTACCGATGCGGTACTTGCATCGTAACTTGTAACCACAGCGCAATGCCCTTTCAACTCTGTCGATTGAAAAACCTCCCAATAACGACATGCCTGATAAATACTGTCGGCCACGAGCATGGCGTTCCCATAACCACCTGCCAGAGCCCGCTTGGTGCTCATATCTTGACAAATATCTGCAACAATGCGGTCGATACGCTCCTTGCTGCTAAACAGCTTTTCCATCTTTGCCCAACGCTCTTTCAAAGCGGCACGAGCCACAGAACTCAACCCTTTTGTCTTCGTGTCAAACCACTCATCAATTTTCTCTCGTTTGCCCAAGTACTGTTCTACATTCCGAGCCTCATAGCGCAAGTCTAGAATAACCTTATCCTTTACTGCCTCATTAAACTTATAACTATGAATATACGAGCCAAAGGTCTCTATCGATTTCTTCTTATCCGTATGGAGCAGAGGCGTACCTGTGAAACCTATCAGCATCACATCGTTGCCCATGATATGCTTCATGGCTTCGTGAAGCATGCCTCCTTGTGTGCGATGACATTCATCAATAAAAACATAAATATTACCCTTCGCACAAAAGTCAGCCGGGAGCGATTTTGCCAATTCTTCAAGATACAAGTCGAGCGACTTACTTGCTTTCTTATTTCCTACCGATATGGCATCGCTGTCATTCTTATTGCCAAATTTATGAATCAACGTACAAATCAACCAGGGTTCGGCGG
>UMJC01022622.1_pt1 | contig 8240 bp, 8 predicted proteins | sample 1965941 | NCBI WGS metagenome assembly UMJC01 (sample SAMEA4836141, study PRJEB28245) | human gut metagenome | biome: gut microbiome; material: fecal sample | place: Denmark | collected 2008 | reverse complement strand
ATGATAATTCAAAACTTTTTCATATGGTAACATAATGTTTCCATCTTTTCTATTTGCATTTTTCACATATTTATCCTTTTTCTTTTGTCTATTTTATACAAAGAGATTTTTTTGATGATAAATCTTGTGCTTTTTATTATTGATTATCTTCTCATTTTCAATTTGAAAAGCATACGATAAGAGGACTGAAAAAGATGAAGTTATTTATGACCGTAACATTTATAATACAGCTTACATTAGCAAAAGCAAAAATAGAGTCAGGGATAACAAATGGACTTGCATTATCCTCTCTTTTTTTGTACTATTGTGTAGAATACACGCTGACACCAAGAGTGTTTGGTGCAAATGATATTTTACCCCTTTGCAGCATTTAATGCGGATATTTACAATCTGCTCTGCTAGAGGAAATTTCCAACCCGCTACTTATTATGCTCTATGCAATAGCAATGTGGATTTCCCTGATAATGTTAAATAAATATTTACTGGAGGATTTATATGCGACTTAGAAATGTCAAAGGTTCTCAGGAAAAAATTCTTGAAAACCCCTATACTATACAGACTGATGGAACAAACGGTGAAGATTACAAAGGTCTTTGGAACAAAAACATATTTAAAAACGATAATCCAATTCATATTGAAATAGGTATGGGTAAGGGACAGTTTATCATGGGACTTGCTGCTGAAAATCCTGATATAAATTATATTGGTATTGAAAAATATTCGAGCGTTCTTGTCCGTGCACTTGATAAGAGGGAATCACTAGAAACCGATAATCTTATGTTTTTACGCATGGATGCCGAGGATATTGCAGAATATTTTGCTCCGGGCGAAGTGTCCCGCATATATCTTAATTTTTCTGATCCGTGGCCGAAAGACCGCCATGCCAAACGGAGGCTTACATCTTCACAATTTCTTGCACGATACGATAAGATTTTGGCTAAAGACGGACATATCCAGTTTAAAACCGACAACCGCCCTCTTTTTGATTTTTCTCTTGAAGAAATAAAGGATACCGGCTGGACTATTGATATGTATGATTTTAATCTCCACAAAAATGGTCCCGCAAAGGATAATATTATGACCGAATACGAAGAAAAATTCTTCAATCAGGGTAAACCTATTTGCAAACTCATATGTCACAGATAAAAATCAAATACTAGTGTAGTGTATCATTGATTTTCAGCTAAATAACACAGCAGATGGAAATTTATACAAGTTATTTGGCGAAATGTCATTGATACAGTACACTAGGCATAAACTTAGCAAACTAATCTCTACTTCCGAGCAGTAAGCTGCCCGGAAGTAATACAATTTATTGAATCGACTCTTTATCTTCCACTTTTAATGCCTTTATCTCTTTACCACTGAGCCTGTATGATATAACTTTATTAAGCAAAAATGCAAATACTGCTACCATCGGAACTCCAATAAACATACCAACAACACCAAAATACGCTCCTCCGACAGTTATTCCGAATATTACCCATATCGGACTTAACCCTGTTGACTGGCCTAGAAGTCTTGGTCCTAATATAAGTCCGTCAAACTGCTGTAATATAAATATCATTATCACAAATATAAGTGCATCTTTAGGACTTGTGCAAAGATATATCAATACTCCCGGTACTGCCCCTATAAATGGTCCAAAATATGGTATCATGTTTGTTATTCCGACAATAACGCTTATAAGCACTGTGTATGGCAAATGAATTATATTCATTATGACACAACAAAGACAGCCTATTATGAGCGAGTCTATAGCTTTACTTATAAGAAATGCACTGAATATGTCATTACATTCTCCTAGTGTCTTACATATCGTATCACCTTTTGTTTCACTAAAGACCGAATAAACCAGTCTCTTTCCCTGATGTTTAAATGTTTCTCTCCCCACTATCATATAAACCGATATTATAAGTGCAAGTAATATATTTATCATGACTTTCACGATAGATACAGAAATAGAAAACACCATCGGTATTACATTTCCCACAATATTCGTTCCATATTTTATAAGATTTGGAACCATTTCATTAAGCTTTTCACTTACAAAATCCGTGTCAATTTCCGGATATTTCTCATGAAGATTTGCAAGCATATCTATAATATTATTATATACCACCGGTATGTTGTTTGTCAGCTCAGTAATACTTTCACCAATTTGAGGAATTACAAATACAAATGCTACTGTAACAAATCCTACCAGAAGTAAATATGATAACAATAATGATAACATTCTGACCGGTTTTGCAGTTTTCTTTCCTCTCACTGACTTTTCAAACAAACCATATATCTTTTCATATATAGGCGAAACAAAATATGCAATGATAACTGCTACAAAAAACGGTGACAACACTCCTAAAAAGTTCATGATAAATGCCTTTGTTGCACCCCAGTTTTGCATCATAATAAATATTATCGCTCCCCAGAATATAACAAACAATGCATATAGACAGACTTTAAGATACTTTTTATCAAAATTAAACCATCCGACTGTTTCCCTGACTTTTTTTCCAGTGAAAGTCAAAATCTTTTCTTCCTTAATAATATCTTTTTCTTCTATGATATTTTCACTATTTGCATCAACAGGTTTGCTCTGACCATCTGCATACCGTCCTTTTTTCATATCCTCACCATCTTTTTTCTGCCGCGTTTCTTTGTTTTCCATAATATCCACCATTCCCGAATGTCTTTATTTATATTGTCATAGATTACATATAAATTATACCACTCTTTATTGTTTTTAAACTTTGTATTATAATAATAACAAATCATCACAATTTTAACAGTACCGATTTGCAATTTTAATCAAATTTTAAGAACGGTTCAGCTATAAAAGGATAATTTTCGATATAATAGACTTGTTTATTGTATTATTGCTTCTATTTTTATTGTAGAATTGTTGCAAAATACAAGCAGTTTATTCGGATACTAATTTCATTGACAAATATAGTATAGTGCAAAATCACTGCTAATGCAGGATTTTAATCCACAAGCTTTGTGTCTGTGCACACCTGACACAGCTTAGTGTGATGTTAATGATATATTAATACAAAATAATTGATGTGTGCAGAAATGAGGTTTATTATGACAGATGCTCTTATTTTTTTGGCACCGGGATACGAAGAAGTAGAAATGCTTACAGTTGTTGATATGGTGCGCCGTGCCGGACTTGTGATAGATATGGTTTCTATCACTGACACACTCGAGGTTACAAGTTCACACAATGTTACTATCAAGGCAGACAAACTTTTTAAAGAAGCTGATTTTGACAGTGCTAAAATGATTATTCTTCCGGGCGGTATTCCGGGAACACCTAATCTTTTAGCTTATAAACCACTTACCGACAAAATCCTGGAGTTTAAAGAAAACGGTAAGCTGCTTTCCGCTGTTTGTGCCGCACCTACAGTTTATGGTCAGCTTGGCATTTTAAAAGACCATAAAGCTACCTGCTATCCGGGCCAGGAAGTTAATCTTAATTGTGCCGAATATCTCACCGAACCTGTTGTTATTGACGGACAGTTCACGACAAGCCGTGGCATGGGTACCTGCATTGAATTTGCAGGAGCTATTATCACACGCCTGAAAGATAAAAAAACTGCTGACAATGTAAAGACAAAAATTATTTATAATATGTAAAAAGAGTATAAACAAAAAACGGAAGCGAATATTTAACAATATTTGTTTCCATAAAAGAGCAAAAACAGCGTTTTGCTCCTGGCATCACACTACTTTACGAACATTTTCCTATACAATAAAAAAGGACACGCACACTTTGGCACACCTCTGAAATCATATTTCCAGAACGGTGTTTTCATTGTGCAATGTCCTTTTTATTATATTCTTATAAAATCATGCTTCACTGCCCGTTTATAAGCACAGTCGCTCTATGCCCCGTCAACAGGAATTTTTGACTCAAGCCAACATCCTTACCCACCACTTATTGCCCTACACACTAAAAGCGTGGTGTAATAATCATCTGCCTTCAGGATTACTTAAATTTAACTGTCTTGTTCTGTTTTGCAAGTAATTTCTTGTTTGCTGCTGCAGCAGTTCCCTTTACTTTAACTGTCTTGCATCCCTTGAAAGAGTTCTTTGTTACTGAGCTGAGCTTAACACCGATTGTTAAAGTCTTAAGCTTTTTGCAATTTACAAATGTATCCTTTCCGATAGATTTTACTTTCTTTCCAAGCGTTACTGCCGTAACCTTTGATGCCCCTTTAAACGCACCTGCTTTGATGCTTGTAACAGCGTATGACTCTGTTCCGACTTTGATAGTGTCTGCAACTTTTAATGTTTTTGCTTTTTTGTCAAATCCTGTTACCTGAACTTTTCCTGTCGTTTTCTTGTCTGTTCCTTCTATATATGTAGCTGCTGTTGTCACCTTATATGTAACACCGCTCTTTTTTATTGTCTTGCCTTTTGCAAGTCCTACTGTTTCTGCTTTGTAAGACTTATCAAAGTCAACACCCTTTACATCAAATGTGATTGAAAGGCTCTTTGAAGGTAATTTTGTAGAGAGAGCTTCATTTACTTTGTTAGATGGATTGTTGTATGTGCATACGCTCATCAGCATATAATAATCTTTCTGATCATATTTCTGCACTGCTTTATCCTGAGTTGCTACAACTTCACCGTCAACAGAATATTTTACATTTGTAAACTCTACACCTTTCATTGCTGCCGGAATGTCTGTTATAACATAAGCCATGTTTATACTTGTCTGCTTTGAAAAATCAAGATTGTCTACAGTAACCGTATAAGTACCATCTTTGTCAATTTTTGCATTTGTCATACTTGCATCATGTTTACCCGTATTTGTTGCCATATACTGAGTGAGGCAGTCATAATCTTTACTTTTTATTCCCTGATCCTCATTCTCAACAAATTTTCTATATGCCCAATCCGGGTCTCCTGCTGACTCAAATCCAAGTATAGCATTGTATGTATGCTTTGCTTCTGTTGTTGTGTCTTCTGCTGAAGCTTTGTTTACACCTGCTGCTGAGCCAAGTGAAACTACCATAGCTGCAGAAAGAGCTGCCGCTAAAATACCTTTAATCTGTTTTCTCATAATAATTTCCTACCTTTCTATACTTATGCACTCTCAGTATCTTCTCAAAACGAGTCATTTCGGCTTGATTTCCGATATACTGTTTCCATTTTCTCGTCGTACACACCGTGTACGCACTGCGAAAATGTCATTGTATATCAATAATCCATCTCGAAATTCTTCGTTCAGAAGATTCCGAGAGTACATTACTTTTAGGCACCGTGCCTTTAGTTTCATTCATTATAACATTTATTTCTGTCAAAAAAACCACATTAAATTTAATTATTGTTGCACTAAAAATTCGATTGTTTGAATGACATAATTTTACTTCTGCTCCATCATTCTGCTCCACGCTCTCGCATCAAGTTTTTCCTCATAAGCATCTGCTGCCGCATCATATTCTTCTTCGTCATCTATGTCTTCCATCTCAAAATCATCATTTCCGAGGTCTTTTAGTCTAAACACATAATATTCCGTGACATTTTCCACATCCCCTGGGATTGCGGCACAATATGTCTTTCCGTCAACTTCATAAATTTCATCTATATAAAAATCTCTGTCAACTCCATCTTCATCCGTAAGTGTCACCATCGTTTCCTCATAATCATAATTACTGTTTTTTGCCATAAAAATCCTCATTTCTGCACACATTTTTTGTATAACAAGTTTGTGCCAGGTGTACGCAGACACAAATCTTGTATGTGAAAAATTTTATTTTTCACACAATCTTCTTTAAAACTTAATAATTGTTTTCTTAATACCAAATACATATATATTATGTACCATTTTATTTTAACAAATATATATAATTTTAACAAACATACTATAAACTATTAAAGCGTATATTTGCAATCCGCTCTGTTGTCTGCTCATAATTGTTTTTTACATTATAACAGGTATATATCATGATGCAAAGGTTAAAATCAAACATTAACACATCAATATGTGAAAAACAGTAACAGTCCGGTCATAAAAATATAATCGGTAATATCTGAGCTTGCTCATTGTATTGCTGATTATATTTTTATGGTAAAATAGCCTTTCATTTCTGAAATGAGTAAACATAAGCTGCGTAGCAGCGACTGACAGTTTGCTGGCAGGTTTATGATTGTAATAAATGGAAGGCTGAACTGTTACGAAAAACATATTTACATAGCCTCCGATTACATATGCTCAGAACTAGGTTCAAATATTTTGAACTGTTACCTTTAATTTCTTTTATTGTTTTATTTTTCTTGAACTTTTTTTGAACCAGTGATATTATAATATTATGATATAAAGTTCAAAGTCAGACACCGGCTATAAGATAAAAAGTGTTTGCAGAAATGAGGTTTTTTATGAATAAAACAGAAAGCGTCGCGGCACGCCTTAAATATATTATGAATCAGCGTGGTTTAAAACAGGTTGATGTCCTCAACCTCGCCAGACCATATTGTGAAAAATATAATGTCAAGCTTGCCAAAAATTATTTAAGCCAATATTGCAGTGGGAAAAATGAACCCGGAAAAGATATATTAAATGTGTTAAGTCTTGCCCTTGATGTTAATCCGGCATGGCTGCAGGGATTTGATGTTCCACAGGAGTTTTCAGGTGCAGAAAGCAGCATAAAAGAGGATATTTCAAAAAATCGCTACAATCGTACCGGAGATGATAACTCCGGCAAAAAAACAGATACCACTCAGGCATCTGCGACAGATTTTAAAAATAATAACTCAGCGGATATTTGTAAAAACAATAAAACATCAGATAATAATACAAATAACAACTCACGAAATAATTTTAACAGTGATAAACCGTCAGACAATTCTGAGAAAGGATATGCAAAAATGAAAACTTTAAAAAAATCTTCAAAACTTGATAATGTACTTTATGATGTAAGAGGTCCCGTTCTTGATGAGGCTAACCGAATGGAAGCCGAGGGTTCAAAAATCCTTAAACTTAATATCGGAAACCCTGCTCCTTTTGGATTTGAAGCCCCGGAAGAAGTTCTTATAGATATGCGTCACGAACTTGAATATTCACAGGGATATTCCGATTCAAAGGGTATTTATACGGCAAGAAAAGCAATCATGCAATATGCACAGCTTAAAAATATTCCTAATGTGACAATAAATGACATATATACCGGAAACGGTGTAAGTGAACTTATCAATCTCTGTATGCAGGCACTCCTCAACAACGGAGATGAAATTCTTATTCCGTCACCTGATTACCCTCTCTGGACAGCTACCGCAACACTTGCCGGCGGTAAAGCTGTTCACTATATATGTGATGAACAATCTGAATGGTATCCTGATATTGAAGATATGCGAAACAAGATTACAGATAAGACAAAAGCTATCGTTATCATCAACCCTAACAATCCTACAGGTGCCCTCTACCCTAAAGAAATTCTTGAACAGATTGTTGAACTTGCAAGAGAACATCAGCTTATGATTTTCTCAGACGAAATCTATGACAGACTTGTCATGGACGGTGAAAAACACATTTCAATAGCATCACTTGCCCCTGACCTTTTCTGCATAACTTTCAGCGGTCTTTCAAAATCACATATGATTGCAGGCTTTAGAATCGGCTGGATGGTATTAAGCGGTCGAAAAGATATTGCAAAAGACTATATCGAGGGATTGAATATGCTTTCTAATATGCGACTCTGCTCAAATGTTCCTGCACAGTCAATTGTTCAGACTGCACTTGGCGGATACCAGAGCGTTGAAACTTATATCCAGCCGGGCGGAAGAATTTTTGAACAGAGAGATTTTATCTACAAGGCTTTAAACGATATTCCGGGAGTATCTGCCGTGAAACCTAAAGCAGCATTTTATATTTTCCCTAAACTCGACATTAAAAAGTTCAATATTTTAAATGATGAGAAATTTGCTATTGATTTTCTCCGTGAAAAGAAAGTCCTTATCGTTCCCGGAAGCGGATTTAACTGGGAAAGTCCTGACCACTTCCGTGTTGTTTATCTTCCACAGCTTTCAGTTCTTGAAAAGTCTATGGAGGGACTCAAGGATTTTCTTTCTCATTACAGACAGTAAACCATACAAAATCAACATTAAAACAAAAATCGTAACCCACTCCGATACTGCTCATAACACGATTAATTGCTGCTGCAACATATCAGAAAAAGCTTATATCCCTAATAGCGTTTTACCCTGGCATCACGCTTCATTATAAGCATTTTCCT
>UMJC01018383.1_pt1 | contig 8484 bp, 3 predicted proteins | sample 1965941 | NCBI WGS metagenome assembly UMJC01 (sample SAMEA4836141, study PRJEB28245) | human gut metagenome | biome: gut microbiome; material: fecal sample | place: Denmark | collected 2008 | reverse complement strand
TGGACAAGCTTCAGATTAAGTTTGATAAGCTTACATCGCATGATATCACATTTGTAGGTATCATCCAGACAGCACGAGCTTCAGGACTTGAGAAATTCCCTATCCCGTATGTACTTACAAACTGTCACAACAGCCTTTGTGCAGTTGGTGGAACAATCAATGAGGATGACCACATGTTTGGTCTCACATGTGCAAAGAAGTACGGCGGAATCTATGTACCACCTCATCAGGCAGTTATCCATCAGTTTGCACGAGAGATGCTTGCCGGCGGTGGAAAAATGATACTTGGTTCTGATTCACATACACGTTATGGTGCACTTGGTACTATGGCAGTCGGCGAGGGAGGACCTGAGCTTGTTAAGCAGCTTCTTGAACAGACATATGATATTGATATGCCTGAGGTAGTAGGTATTTACCTGACAGGAGAGCCAATCAAAGGCGTTGGACCACAGGATGTCGCACTTGCAATTATCGGAGAGGTATTCGGAAACGGCTTCGTAAAGAACAAAGTTATGGAGTTTGTAGGACCGGGTGTGTCTAATCTGAGCGTTGACTTCCGTATAGGTGTCGATGTTATGACAACAGAGACTACATGTCTTTCTTCTATCTGGAGAACAGATGACCAGGTTAAGGAATTCTTTGAGATTCACGGTAGGGCTGAGGACCACAAGGAGCTTAATCCGGGTGAGGTGGCTTACTACGACAGATTTATTGAGATTGATTTAAGCCAGATCCGCCCAATGATAGCTATGCCATTCCACCCAAGCAATACCTATACTATCGATGAGCTCAATGCAAACCTCATGGATATTCTCGATGACTGTGAGAAGAGAGCTGAGGTAAGCTTTGACGGAAAGGTGAAGCTTGATTTAAAGAGTAAGGTAAGAGACGGAAAACTGTATGTAGACCAGGGAATCATCGCAGGCTGTGCAGGCGGTGGATTTGAGAATATCTGCGATGCGGCTGACATATTAAACGGACATTCAATCGGAGCAGACGAGTTTACACTGAGTGTTTACCCGGCATCTACTCCAATATACATGGAGCTTGTGAAAAACGGAGCTGTAGCAAAGCTTCTTGAGACAGGTGCAATCGTAAAGACTGCTTTCTGCGGACCTTGCTTTGGTGCAGGAGATACACCTGCCAACAACGCATTCTCTATCCGTCATTCAACAAGAAACTTCCCTAACAGAGAGGGTTCTAAGGTACAGAACGGACAGATCAGCTCAGTGGCACTCATGGATGCACGTTCAATCGCTGCAACAGCAGCAAACAAGGGCTTCCTTACATCAGCAGCGGATATTGATGTCAACTTTACAAAGCCAAAATATTTCTTTGACAAGACTATATATGAGAACCGTGTATTTGACAGCCATGGAGTGGCAGATCCTTCAGTTGAAATCCAGTTCGGACCAAACATCAAGGACTGGCCGGCAATGAGTGCACTTCCTGAGAATATGCTCCTTAAGGTGGTTTCAGAGATTCATGATCCTGTTACTACAACAGATGAGCTCATTCCTTCAGGAGAGACATCATCATATCGTTCAAACCCTCTTGGACTTGCAGAGTTCGCACTTTCAAGAAAGGATCCTGAGTATGTAGGCAGAGCAAAGGAAATCCAGAAGGCCCAGAAGGCTATAGAGAGTGGTGAGTGCGCAGGAAAGGCTGTTCCTGAGGTTGCTGAAATCATGGGAGTAGTAAAGAAAAAATTCCCTGAGGCAAGCCATGAGAATATGGGCTTCGGAAGTACAATTTTTGCTGTTAAGCCGGGTGACGGCTCAGCAAGAGAGCAGGCTGCCAGCTGCCAGAAGGTACTCGGAGGCTGGGCAAATATCGCAAACGAGTATGCCACAAAGAGATATCGTTCAAACCTTATCAACTGGGGAATGCTTCCATTCATCATCGATGAGGGAGAGCTTCCGTTCCACAATCTCGACTATATCTTCCTTCCGGGAATCAAGAAGGAAATAGAGGATGCAAAGACGGAGTTTGAGGCATATGTTGTCAAGGATGGTGAATTAAAGCCATTTACACTGAAGATGGGTGAGCTCACAGATGATGAAAGAGAGATAATATTAAAGGGATGTCTCATAAACTATAACCGTAAATAAGGAGAGTCTAATCCGATGGAAGAAACTGGAAAAGCTGGTAAAAAATCAAACATTGAGATAAATGCAGATAAGGGTGCGAAGCAGAATTCGCACCCGGGGCGTGAGGAATGGCCACATCTGATCAGAATAGGTGTCATGGTATTTGTCACGTTTGCAGTCAGTATACTGTTTTTCTTTGCACTGTACAGATTTGAGGGCTTTGCAGGCATATGGAGCAAGCTGCTTGCGGCAGCAATGCCTATTATAATGGGACTTGTGCTTGCATACCTGATGAATCCTGTCATGCTGTGGCTGGAAAGATGCTTTAAAAAGCTTCTTTCCAAAAAGATGAAAAGCGAAAGCAAGCTGCGAAAGGTTTCAAGAGCTCTTGCAATCACAGGCTCGGTTATTATTCTTGTAGCGATTATTTCGCTTCTCATTGCGGCTATTGTGCCTTCTGTCATAGCAAGTATATCAGGACTTATGAAGACACTGCCAAATGATGTTGCGGCATTCATCAACATGATAAAGAACGGCAATTTCGGGGACAGCAAAATTGCTGAGCTCGCGAGCACAGGTTTACAGAATGCAACCGACTACATTGAGAATTATGCCACAGAAAAGATAATTCCTGAGGCACAGAAGTATGTTGCACAGATTACAACCGGTGTGATTTCGGTAGTCAGAGGTTTATTCAATTTCATTATCGGAATAATCGTGATGGTCTATGTGATGAGTATTCAGGAGACTCTCGCAGGACAGAGTAAAAAGATAATATATGCTGTCTGCAAGCCAAAGACAGGCAATATCATCATTGAGACGATCAGAAAGACAAATGAGATTTTTGGAGGCTTCATAAGCGGTAAGATTATAGATTCACTGATTATAGGTGTGATTGCATATTTCGGATGTCTGATTTTAAGGATTCCATCATCGGTGCTCGTTGCAGTGATTATCGGCGTCACAAATGTGATTCCGGTATTCGGACCGTTTATCGGTGCAATTCCATCGTTACTCATAGTAGTAATTCAGAGTCCGTGGCATGCGCTTTATCTTCTGATATTTATTGTCGTGCTGCAGCAGGTGGATGGCAATATAATAGGGCCTAAGATACTTGGCTCATCTACCGGTCTTTCGACCTTCTGGGTTATGTTTGCCATACTAATCGGCGGAGGAATGTTTGGTTTTCTTGGAATGTTACTTGGTGTTCCGACCTTTGCTGTGATATACTATATTGTGAAAAGAGTTGTTAATTATGCTCTCAGGAAAAAGAAGCTTCCTGAGGACACAAGGGATTATACAAAGACAACAGGCGTAGATACAAAAAATAATAAGCTTAAATACGAGTAGGTGAAATAAGTGGATAAATACGAATACAATCTCAAGCTGGATCAGATAAAAGCCCTAAGCGCCGAGGAGGGCTATATGAGCGCAGCAGAGATTGCAGATAGCATAAATTGGAACAAAATTAAAAATGTAAATACACTCGTTAAAATCGGCGAAATCTACGAGAAGGCCGAAAGATACCAGGATGCAAGGGACATACTTTTAATGGCCTATGACCGTTCACCAATCGGCAGGATGATTATATACAGACTGGCTGAGGTCGCCATCAAGATGGGTGATTATGATGCTGCTACAGAGTATTATGATGAGTTTGTTGAGATAGCGCCTCATGATGATATGAAGTATGTATTAAGATATGCCATTAAAAAAGGGCAGGGAGCTTCATTTGATGAGCTTATCACTATTCTTGAAGAGTACAAGGATGAAGAATACACTGAGGAGTGGGCATATGAGCTTGCATATCTATACCACAAGGCCGGAAAAGCCGATAAGTGTATAGATGCCTGCGATGAGCTCATTCTGTGGTTCGGAGACGGACCATATGTGGAGCGTGCGCTGGAGCTCAAGATGCTTTATCAGCCACTTACCAAGGCTCAGGAGGAAAAGTACAGACGATTCAAGGCAGAGAAGGAAAAGCCGGCTAAGATAAAGGATGAGGCTGAGGTCACTGAGATAGGTGCCATGGAGATGGTAAAGGGCGGAGAGATAGTGCATGATGACGTAACTATTCCGCAGATTACTGTAAATCAGGAGAAGTTCAATACTGTAAATTTACAGCAGGAGATTGCCAAGGGTATGCAGCAGATCATTGAGGCCAAGGGCAAGAATGAAGTTGCTGATACGATGGATACCATCAAAAAGATAGTTGAGGATATTCCTTATCTCAAGCTCGAAAAGGAGCAGGAAGAGTATGTACAGCAGCCGGAAGAGACAGAGCATATCGCTACAGATGAAGAGATAGATGGTTCACTTAAGTTGAATTTCAAGGAGCTTTTGGGTGAAGACGCTGACGGACAGATGTCTATGGTCATGAGTGAAAAGACTCAGCTTGAGCATCAGATTACAGGACAGATGTCTATACATGATGTGCTTGAAGAATGGGAAAAGACCAGACATGCGGCTGAAATTGCACTTAAAGAGGCTGAGCAGCAGAAGCTTGAGTCAGCTAAGGCAAGAGCACTTCAGGAGGCAGGAGACATCATGGAGAGACTAAATGATGTCATTCCAAAGCTGGATGCAGGTGTTACTCCGAAGGAACTTCTTGAGGAGGAGTATTTGAAGGTGCCGGTTGATATTATAGAGCAGAAAGCTGCCGTGAAGGAGCCTGAAGAAGAGCAGAAACCGGATATGCAGGAGCTTTATGCAGAGGAGACTGTGGATGAAGTACAGGAGCTGCAGGAAGAACCGGAAGAGACTATAGACGAAGCACAGGAGTCACAGGAAGCACCCAAAGAGGCTATAGACGAAGTGCAGGAGTCACAGGAAGAGGCTGCAGATGAAGCAAAGGAACCGGTTGGAGAGCCGGAGGATATAATTATGGCAGAGGAGTCTGAGAAAGACGAGATACTCACGCAGCCGACTACCATGATGCCTGAAATAACAGATGATATGTTAAATGTCGATGATGATACATCAGATGATGAGGCTTCACAGGAGAAAGAAAACGTTTCTGAGAAGAGAGATTTTGATCATGTGACATCATTTATCGAGCAGGAAATAGCCAAGATGACAGCAAAGAATCCGGGACTGGAGAAGAAGCTGGATATGGCTAAGACAAGAAAAATGCCGGATATTTCATTGCCGGAGGATTTAGACAGCGAAGAAGATGACTCGAAATTGAAAGAAACAAAACATATAAAAGAGCTTACAAGCGAACAGAAAGCTATATTTTCATATTTCATACCGGTAAAGGGTATGGAGGATCAGATTTGCAAGGCATATAATGCAGTACTTGATCATTTCAACAGGAAAGAAAACGCATCCACAGGCAACCTCATTATACAGGGAGAGCAGGGTTGCGGAAAAACAATGCTTGCTACAAGCTTTATAAAGGTATTACAAAAAGATGGTGAACAGCTTACAGGAAAGATGGGCAAGATTGATGCTGCCGTACTCAATAAAAAAGATGTGCAGCAGGTAGTCAGAAAGATAACAGGAGGCTGTCTCATCATAGAAAGAGCCGGAGATATCGACCGCAGCATAGCTGCCAAGCTATCATTTTTGATGGAGCATGATATTACAGGAACACTCTATATACTTGAGGATACATCAAAGGGTATAAAGAAGGCTCTCTCAATGGATGAGGGCTTTGCATCCAAGTTCACGGAAAAGATATCGGTTCCTATTTTTACAAATGATGAACTCGTATTGTTTGCCAAATCGTACTCGGCAGAGCTTGGGTACAAGATAGATGAGATGGCTATTCTGGCATTGCATAACAGAATCAGCAATATTGAGAGGATAGACCAGGCTACCACTCTGACAGAGGTCAAGGATATAATTGACGAGGCCATAGACAGGGAGGCTCACAGCGGACTGAAGAAGGCTATAAGTATTCTGACAGCCAAGCGATATACAGATGATGACCGAATTGTACTCAAAGAGGATCATTTCAGGGAAAAATAAATACTTATGGGGGTATATATATGTGTAATTTTACAGCAATGGATTGTTACCTGTTTGGTCAGGCAACACACTATGACATCTACAAGAAGATGGGTGCTCACTTAGCTGAGCGCAAAGGAAAAAAAGGAGTGTGCTTTGACGTCTGGGCGCCACATGCGAGGGAAGTATACGTGTTTGGTGAGTTTAACGACTGGAATGAGACCAGTCATGAGATGAAGCGTGTAGAGCCGGAAACCATGGGAGTGTATGAGCTTTTTGTACCGGGAGCGCAAAAGGGTCAGATGTATAAGTTTATTATAGTCACTGAACAGGGTGATAAGCTGTACAAGGCGGATCCATACGCAAACTACGCAGAGCTTCGTCCGGGAACAGCGTCAATCATCACAGATATCGAGCACTTCACATGGACTGACAAAGAGTGGATGGATAAAAGAGCAGCAAAGTCAGATGCTGATGTATATTCTTCACCTATGGCTATATATGAGTGCCATCCGGGCTCATGGATGAGACATCCGGGCAGGGATGATGAGGGCTTTTATACATACAGGGAGCTTGCAAAATCACTCGTATCCTATGTGAAAACTATGGGATATACACATATTGAGCTTATGGGTATTTCAGAGTATCCGTTTGATGGCTCATGGGGATATCAGGTGACAGGCTACTATGCACCTACATCGAGGTATGGAAAGCCTGAGGATTTTGCATACTTTGTTGATCAGTGCCATAAAAATAATATCGGAGTAATCCTCGACTGGGTACCTGCACATTTCCCAAAGGATGCGCATGGACTTGCCGATTTCGACGGAACGGCCACATATGAGTATGCAGACCCAAGAAAGGGAGAGCATCCCGACTGGGGCACAAAGATATTTGACTACGGTAAGAATGAAGTAAAGAACTTCCTTATCGGAAGTGCATTGATGTGGATAGAAAATTACCACGTAGACGGACTCCGTGTGGATGCAGTTGCGTCAATGCTTTATCTTGACTATGGAAAGAGCGACGGACAGTGGGTACCAAACAAGTTTGGAGGCAATAAGAACCTCGAGGCAGTAGAGTTTTTCAAGCATATCAATACACTCATACTTGGAAGAAATCACGGAACTGTAATGATAGCCGAAGAGTCTACCGCATGGCCAAAGGTAACAGGCAAGGTAGAGGAAGACGGACTGAACTTCAGCTACAAGTGGAACATGGGATGGATGCACGACTTCCTTGATTATATGAAGCTGGATCCATATTTCCGTAAAAATAACCACAACAAGATGACATTTGCGATGAGCTATAATGAGAGTGAGAAATATATTCTGGTACTGTCACATGATGAGGTGGTACATCTGAAGTGTTCTATGCTCAACAAAATGCCGGGCTTAGAAGAGGATAAATTCAAGAACCTCATGGCAGGATATGCATTTATGATGGGACACTGTGGAAAGAAGCTTCTTTTCATGGGACAGGAGTTTGCACAGAAGCAGGAGTGGAGTGAGGAAAGAGAACTCGACTGGTATCTGCTTGAGAATCCGGAGCATAAAAAGATCCAGAACTGGGTAAAGGAGCTGCTTCATCTCTATAGGAGAAACCGCTGTCTGTATGAGCTGGATTCAAGCTGGGAAGGCTTTGAATGGATAAATGCAAACGATGCAGACAGAAGTATCTTCAGCTTCATCAGAAAGAGCAAGGATGGCAAGAATAATATGCTCTTTGTCATCAATTTCACACCGGTAGAGAGACCTGATTACAGAGTCGGAGTGCCAAAGCACAAGACATATCAGCTCGTTTTAGATAGTGAGGATCCTAAGTTTACCGGCAAAACGGTAAAAGAGCCTGTAAAGAAGGCTGCAAAGGGCAGAGGCAAGGCAGCAAAACAGTCATATAAGAAGCTGGACTATAAGGCAGTCAAATCAGAGTGTGACGGCAGACCATTTTCATTTGCTTATCCACTTGCGCCTTACGGAGTTGCTGTATTTAAATACTAATATACCGGTAAACAGCAGGGTAAAGGACCGTGCCAATTTAAGGCGCGGTCTTTATTTTTGCGTATTATATGTCGATATATAGTAAAAAGATAACTATTCAGAACCACCCCCTCACATATGAGAAAAAAATATCCATAAATAAAGGCTGCAGAGATGGTATATATGCAGGGCACGGAGCAGGAAATATGCAGATAGAGAATTTGATTAATAAAAGCACAGATACGAAAAATACGGACACAAAAACCATAAATGACATGACAACGGGTATGCGTGTGTCAGACTACATAAAGACAGACAGTAGTGACAATATGTCAAAAAAGGCGGCTGTTGTCGGTTCGTCAAACTCTGTTGATATGTCGGATACGATATATGCAAGACCACAGGCTAAAAACGAAGCCGGGAACAACGATGGCACAGATATGGCAGAAAATCTGCTAAATGAT
>UMJC01000328.1_pt1 | contig 8589 bp, 6 predicted proteins | sample 1965941 | NCBI WGS metagenome assembly UMJC01 (sample SAMEA4836141, study PRJEB28245) | human gut metagenome | biome: gut microbiome; material: fecal sample | place: Denmark | collected 2008 | reverse complement strand
CGGAATCAGAATCGCACTTATATTAGAAAGCACTCTTGGGCGTCCTGCTATCTCAACTTCCTTAGGCAGACAGTTTGTCTCGATATAACGATAACCCTCTGCCGGCTTTCCGATTATCTTCACTTTCACAGGAACTTTCTTTATCTCTAATACACTTGCACTGACCTTTACGGTATCATAGCTGAAAGTCAGCGTACTTGATGTAATCTTGTTTCCATCTGAGTCATATGCCGCCGGTGTAAGCCGTTTCGTAAAATCATCAGATACATTGCTTACATTAAGATAAACATTAACTGTTTTTATCTGATTTATTGCTGATTCTCCTCCGGATACTTCTATCATATTTGGCTTTGCAATACACTCGCCTATACTATATCCTTTCTGTGGATTTCCTTCCGTAATAACATTTATCTTAACCTGTTTGCTCGCTCTGTCCTCCAGCGATACTTTAAGAACCTGATCACACTCTAAAGTCACCTCTGACGAAACATTCACCATAAGCGATGGTTTTATCGCAACTGCATTTACTGCAGAAAGATCAGAAAGATCCGCCGTAGCTTTTATATCAGATGCCTCTAATTTATCTACAACACTTTTTTTGCCTCGTACTTTGACATTTGCTGTATTGCCGTCGATTACTTCATATACCTTGTTTACCGATTGAAGTGCACTTTCGTTTATTGTCTCTACATTTACACTGAATGTTCTCGTCTTATACGGATCATCAATATTTATGATTATCATCCATATGATCATTGCCAGCAAAACAGAAACAATTTTTATGCCAAGATTTTTCAAATAAATACTCTTTGTTTCTTCTTTCATAATCAACCCCCGATTTAGTTTTGCTTTGATTTCTTTGAATGAAAATTAATTCTGAATCGTTTCTTTGTCTCAGATGTATTACCTTGCAATTCATCTATCTGCTTTCTGAGAAGATCACCATCTACATTTCTTAAGAGCTTTCCGCCTATGGCAACAGAAATCTTACCTGTTTCCTCCGAAACGATTATGGTAAGGCTGTCACTTACCTCACTAATGCCAACTCCTGCTCTGTGTCTTGTACCGAGTTCTTTAGACAACCCAAGATTGTCCGATAAAGGCAGATAACAGGTTGCCGCCACTATCCTGTCACCCCTTATTATAACGGCACCATCATGAAGCGGTGTATTATGTTCAAATATATTTATAAGGAGCTGGGAACTTATTGCCGAATCCAGATTTATACCTGTTCTTTCATATTCAGAAAGTACAATATCCTTTTCAAGTATTATAAGTGCACCGGTCTTTACATTAGCCATCTCTACCGTGGCACGAATAATCTCATTTATGGACTTGTCCGAAAATCTTTTGTTCTTGTCTTTCTGCTCGTCAAAAGGAACGATAGAACGAACGATATTTTTCTTTCCAAGTTCTTCAAGTGCTTTTCTGAGTTCAGGCTGAAACACGATAAGCAATGCTGTGATTCCTATGGCAAGTGTTTTATTAAATATCCATAAAATCACACTCATATCCAAAAGATATGCAATGATATAGCATAAAAATAATATCAATATACCTTTTACAAGTGCCCATGCCCTGGTTTTTTTAACCCATAAACTCACATGGTATATAGTAAACGCTATTATTAATATTTCTAAAATGTCAGTCAAGCCAACTTTTGGAAAAGATAATACATAAAAATACTCTTTAAGTAATGAAAATACAGCCTCCATTGTTCCTCCATGTCATTTTAATTGCTTTTTATGATATATATTTTATATCTATTTCTCTTTTTTTTCAATATTATTTATATATTCATCATCAAGTGATACCGTAAAATCAAAATTATGGTCAAAATCTTCACCTGCTGAATCATTATGTTCTTCATTTTCTTTATTTGTTTCCGTAATATCCTGAGCATCGTCATGATGTCTTATAAAATTATGAGCATTGTATCTTTTGACATTTTTATCAGCTTTAGTAATATTATTTTTGGGAACTGCCCTCACATAATAATAATACTCATCATCTTCAAACTGTAGATTTTCCACGCCTGCATAATTTAGCGAAAGTCTGAAAAGCTGCACCAGCCATACAAATACAACAGACAATATCATTGTTATAAAAAATCTGAAAACATTAATATTTATATCCATAAAAAAGTTCATAAACAAAAGCAATATTGTATTTAAAAAACCTCCGCTTATGATTGCTATTTCAAAAGAATAGTCTATTTTTGAATTTCTGATAAAATAAACAAATATTGTAACTATTGAAAAAACAATTAGTATTATATAAAGTTCTTTATCTTTAAATGTCTGTTTCAGCACAAGGTGGTAAAGATTGATGCTGTCTTCGGTGGAGGTACTTACAACTGATATAACATTTTGTAAATAATGATAGACTATCACACCTATCGACTCAGGGATTATTGCTATCGGATCTGCAATAATACCAAGCAGTATCGGAAGTATGTACGGTGCCCCAAATGAAGAAAGTACCGGCATTGACAAAATAACATATCCGTCCTTTGGTATAAATCTTACATACACAAAATACAGGATTGCAAAAAATATAGCTGTGACAAATGCAAGATAATGTGAAACATATAGTATATGCAATGTAATAAAAACTGCTTCAAAAAACAACAATATCTGTGCAGGAAACACCACTGAAACAGCAGCAAAAACGAGTTCCGTGTATGTATGGTCAAGATACGGATTAAATCCAATTACACGGTTTGTCGCAAAAAATGTAATAAATGCTGCTAAAAACCGCAATATTACATTTAATACGGCAGCATATTTCTGATAAAATTTTTGAATATAATCCCTAATTTCCAGCAGTATTGACATCCTCTGTCTCCTTCCCGTCCTCAGCATAAATTTTCTTTAATTTTAGTACATTGTCATAATATTCTTCCAATATCCTGTGCTCATTTTCATATTTTTCCAGGTAATGTATCCTTGATATCAGCACGCATAGAAAAAATAACAGTGCATATGAAAACAGCATAACCATTCCAACTGTCAGATAATCAATCACAACAAAATTCAGCAGTATATAATTTATATTATAAAATATTATGAGAAAAAACAACAACAAATATGCTATAGTATAACTCCATAATACAGCAAGTACATGACTGCGGACATAATCCTTTTTAAAGAACTGCATATTTTCCATAATCTCACTGCCATATTTTTTTTCCTCTCTTGCCATTGCCGTCATTATTCTTACTTTGTCTTCATTTACCATTTTTAATACCTTTCAATTTTATTTTGAATATATTATATCAATATTTTTTCCGGACATCTCACTTTTAATACTTATCAAAAGTACCACAACTATTTAAGGCGTTCTCTTGTCTTTTCCTCAAGCCATATTTTCTCATCCTCACTTAAAAACGGTGATATTTTTTCATATACGGCTTTGTGATACCTGTTTAACCTGCAAACATCACTTTCAGTCATATATCTTACATCAATAGCATCCCAGTCAAACGGAACAAATGTAAGATTTTCAAATCTCATAAACTGTCCATAAGGTGTTTTCTTATCTTTAAGACACAAAATAAGATTTTCATGACGGATTCCAAATCTTCCCTCCTGGTAAAAGCCGGGCTCATTTGAAGTTATCATACCCTCTTCAAATACTGCATATGGCAGTTTTTTATTTCTCATCTGCCAGCTTATTCCGTTTGGTCCCTCATGAACATTTAAAATATATCCGACACCATGTCCTGTTCCATGATTAAAATCCATTCCATGCTGCCACAAAGGCTCTCTCGCTATGGCATCAAGCTGTGTTCCCGTCATTCCATATGGGAATCTTGCTGCTGCCAATCTCAAATGAGCAGTCAACACAACAGTATAAGCTTTCTTTTCTTCCTCTGTTAGCTTTCCCAGAGGAAATGTCCTCGTTATGTCGGTAGTTCCCTCTATGTAATGTCCACCTGTATCCGAGAGTAGAAAACTTCTTGGTTCGAGAACCGCATTTGACTTTTCTGTTGCAGAATAGTGAACAATCGCACCGTGCTCGGCGAATGCCATGATAGGCGTAAAAGAAGCTCCCAGATAACCGTCCTGCTCACACCTAAACTGTTCAAGTTTCTCAGCAGCACTTATCTCAGTAATTTTTTCTTTTCCGACATTTTTTTGCAGCCAGTACATGAATTTTGTAACCGCAGCTCCGTCTTTTATATGGGCTGCTTTCTCATTTTCATATTCGCACTTTGTCTTTACTGCTTTCATTAAAATAATAGGACTTTTTTTATTTAACACGAAAGCATCTGCCGGTATGCACATTTTTGTGCAATAATTTGAGTTAGCATAGTCAAGTTGTATTTTACTGTTTTTATCAATTTTTTTCAACTCATCATAAAATATGTCGTAATCTCTTACTTCTACATTGAGTTCTTTAAGATAACTCAAAATTCCATCATCAAAAATCTCATTGGCAGCATATAAGACCGCTCTATCCCTAAATATCATCATATATGAAAGAAATACGGGATTACAAAGCACATCATTTCCTCTAAGATTTAAAAGCCATGCTATCTGATCGAGTGCTGATACAATCAAAGCATCAATACCATTCTCACTCATCTTTGCACGCACATTTATAAACTTTTGAGAGGAATGTAAACCGGTATATTTTTCATCGAGCTTCCAGACCTTTTCTTTAGAAAGCATTGGTCTGTCCTTCCAAAGCTCACCAACAAGATCAATATCATACTTAAATGTTATATTCTTAGAAGACACCTTGTTATATATTTTCTCGGCAAATGCTGTAGTTAATGTTCTGCCATCAAAACCAATCCTGTCACCATCTGAAAGTTTATCATAAAGATATTCCTCAATCGCAGGTACACCCGTCTGAAACATCTTCATAAGCTTTATCGTACTTCCTGAAAGCTCATCCTCCGCCTGCAAAAAATATCTGCCGTCAGTCCACAATGCAGCTTCATCATAAAGTATGACTAAAGTTCCCGCCGAGCCTGTAAAACCTGACATATATTCTCTTTCCTTAAAATAATCACCGGCATACTCTGAGCCGTGATAATCTTCCGTGCAAATAATATATGCCTGCACATTATTTGCTTTCATTTTATTTCTAAGATTTTCAAGTTTTTCTACTACGGTTTTCATTTTACAAATTCCTTTCAAGCTTATACCTATTAGTTAATTGTGAAACTTTAGGTAGGCTATATTTTTTTGTGCAACTTTACATATCATAAGCAAGGTGCTTCTGACACCGTCGGTACTTAAGTTGCGTCTTTTGCAGCTTTATGTACCGCTACGAGTGTCGGGCAGCGAGAGCGTGCCTTGTGTTGATATTGTATATGTTGCACAAAAATTCACAACCTATAACAAGTTTCGCAATCACCTATTATACCTATATTCACATCTTGAGATGTTTTAATATCATTTTCTTTAACTGTTCCTGTCTAACAGGCTTAAATATCCAGTCGTCCATTCCTGCAGCAATATATTCATTTTCAACTCCCTGAATGGCATTTGCCGTCAATGCGATTATTCTTACATTTTTTCCATCTCCACCGGGAAGTTTTCTTATTCGTTTTGTCGTTTCCACTCCATCCATCTCCGGCATCATATGATCCATAAAGATAATATCATATTTTCTTCCATACTTATACGCTTTTAGTATCGCTTCTCCACTCACAAATGTTTCTATCTTGACTTTAAAATCCTTTAACAATGCGGCTTCTATCCTGAGATTTACTTTATTGTCATCAACAAGTGCAATATGCACATTACTGAGATCAAATTCGCCATCCGTATTCCTTGTCTCTTTAAAAACAATATCATACATCTGCTCGAAAATACACTCTCTGACTTTAAGTATATCAACCGGTTTAACTAAAACATTCCTTTCTTTATACACCGATTTATCTTTGACATAATCGGCTATTGCGATAGTCCTGAACGGAAGCTTCAAAGCATCTATTTTTTTCTTTATATTGTATGAATAAAGCAATATCGTTTTCATGCTATTTGGATTTTTAACTGATATTTTTTCAAGCTGGCTTATCTTATGTACCAGTATTACTGATATTCCAAGCTGTGAAAATATTTTGCTGATATGCCATTTCAGTTCATACTCATCAGTATAAAGATATACTTTATAATCAACAGCCTCACTGACATTAGGCAGCTTTTCAAGTTCGATGTATTTTTGCATAATATTTATTTCAAAACTGCTTCCAAATCCATACTCACTTGAAACTGATATATCACCGTCTAAGAGTTTTGCAAGTCTCTTCGACATTGCAAGTCCGATGCCTGTTCCCTGTACTTTTCTGTCTACTCCGTCATCAACCTGACTAAAACTTTTGAATAGTTTTTTCATATCAGCAGGCTTTATTCCGATTCCGGTATCTTTTACCTTAAATGTTATCTTTATGTTTTTTTCGGTAAATGTATTGAAGGATATATCTAATATTATTTTTCCTTTTTCAGTAAACTTAGATGCATTACTGAGGATATTCTTTAATATAGCATATACTTTTTCATAATCTCCATACAGTTTCTTTGGAATATTAGCACCTATATTAACCTCAAAATCAATATCCCTGCCTGCAAGCTGTTCCTCCATATAGTCTTCTGCATTACACAGCAGCGTCACAAATTGGTATTCAGATTCATTTATACCAATTTTTCCCGAATCTATCTTAGAATAATTTAAAAGATCATCAACTATTGAAATAAGTTTTTCGCTGGCAGATCTTATTGTTTTCACCGAATCATCCTGTGTGCTATTAAGGTTATCCTTTTCAAGAAGCTCCGTCATGCCGTAAATCGCATTTAGCGGAGTCCTGAGTTCATGCGATATATTTGCAAGAAATGATGATTTTGCTGCATTTGCAGCTTCGGCAGCTTTTCGTGCCACCTTTTCTTTTTCATTTGCATCACGCATCATTTTAGGATGTACCAGCGTAAGCTGTATGATAAATGCACTTATCGCCATAGCCGCATCAAGTAAAACATATCCTCCTACAAACATCTGTATATACAAAAATGCAATGCAGACGAATAAAAAAAACGATGAAATAAACTGATAGTAAAATCCGAGATGTTTTCCCTTAAACCATATTATAAATGAGGCACTTAAAAGATAAAAAACTGACACTGCCACAACACCAGGCATAAGTATCCCCCTGTGATAGCCATGCTCTGCCGAATATATATACCCATTTTGTAAAAGGTGAGACCGCTAACAAAAGCTGTACTAATACTGCTGGCATAAGCCATATATATTCTTTTTCAGGCATTTTTTTATATTTGCCTGTTATTGTTATGACAAACATACAATAAATTGGTGCAACAAAATGAGTTGCAGCAAAATTTACCCACATAAAGATATAGTTCAACCATACATTTTCTTTAAAATATATGGATACTACCATTCCACTCAAAGCATCTGCAATACTGCTTATAAATCCAAACAAAAGAAATAATCTAAACAGTCTTACCTCAAGATTGCGTGCCTGTGGGATAAAATAATTATATACAAGAAGAATAACTAATACAACGGCAGCCGCTATATCATATTCATATTTAAATGTCATATATATCCTCCAATTCTCAAAACCCAAAAATTACAAAAATTTCTTTTCAAATGTGTCAACAGATAATGGTTTTGAAAAATAAAATCCCTGAAACATCTCACATCCATGTCTGATAATGAGATTTGCTTCTTCCTCTTTCTCAACACCCTCCACCAGCAGACCTTTGCCAATTTTTTCAGTCAATAAAACTGTAGCGTCAAGTACCGCAAGTTTTTTTTCATCATTTATATTATCATTAAAAAGTCTTATATCAAATTTAATATTATCTATAAGGTTGCTGTTCAACATATTTAGTGAAGAATAACCACCTCCAAAATCATCTACTTCTATTTTAAATCCAATTTTTCTAAGTGCAGACAATACATTTAGTTTTGTTTTTGTTTCAGTCATAAGAACATTTTCAGTTATCTCCAGTCTAAGTCTTGACGGATCAACCTCATACTTATTGACTAAACCGGTAAGAATTTTATACACATCAAGATAAAAGAAATCTTTTGCCGAAATATTTATCGATAGATACAGATTTTCTTTTCCCATATCTTTCCATCTTTTTAACTGGATTATCGCCTGTTCCCATACCCAGCCGTCCAGCTGGTATATAAGCCCCTTCTTTTCAAATATACTGATAAAACGCCCTGGCATTATCAACCCTTTTTTAGGATGTTCCCATCTTACAAGCACTTCTGCTCCATGAATTCTGCCGGATTTTGATACTCTTGGCTGAAGATTAATCTTAAACTGTCTTTCATTAAGAGCAGTATCGAAATCCTTTATGAGCTCCTTCTCAAAACTTATCTCGTCCATCATATCATTATCAAAATATGCAACATTACATTCACTATTTTCCTCGACATTTTCAATGGCAATATATGCCTTATCACACATTTCAGAAACCGGCTCATCAACATCATTCACCTCATATATTCCTATATTTATGCATACTCCAAACAGCTTGTTATGATAATGTCTGCTAATCTTTGCATTTTTCTGCACGAAACTGTCTATATCAAACAGTT
>UMJC01038122.1_pt1 | contig 8788 bp, 5 predicted proteins | sample 1965941 | NCBI WGS metagenome assembly UMJC01 (sample SAMEA4836141, study PRJEB28245) | human gut metagenome | biome: gut microbiome; material: fecal sample | place: Denmark | collected 2008 | reverse complement strand
CCAAGTAACAGAAGGACAAAAATATTCGTTTATCGCAAATGAAATGGTAACTTCATCTGTATCAGATATATCTGGATATTCTAACAACGCATCCGTTGGTATTGGCGTGCAATACTCTGTATCTAATACATCATTAAATATTTTAGATGATTCTGTAAGTGTAGATGATACTACTCTTTCTGTACAAAATGCAAGTGTTACTGATACAACTTTATCATTAGCTTCTAACAACGCATCAGTTGGTGTTGGCGTGCAATCTCCACGCTATGATGCATGTTATTATTTTTCTGCAAAATCATATCTTAAATTTCCAAATCCAATATATGCTAAAAAGACAATTTGGGGTCTGACCATTAATATGTGGGTAAGGCTCGATAGTGGATGTGGTGGATATGCTACTATCCTATCAGGTTTAAATAATCCTACAAGTAATTTCCCGTGGATATGTGTAAATACAGAACAGTCAGGACTTTGGAGCTATATATGGAGTAATACACCTCAATATGGAAAAGGTATGCCAAATCAATCTTTATCATTAAATACATGGTATATGATCACATATGTTTTTAATAACGGAAGTGTTTACTGGTATCTTAATGGTACAAGAAAAGGTGATATTACAAAATATACTACATTAAATTATATCAATGCAGATATGGAATATTTAGCATTGGGAAACTCTTATTCAGGAACACAATGGAATACAAATTTCTGTGGATGGATTTCTGATTTTAGAATGTTTACTACGGTACTTAGTGCAGACGATGTTAAGGCATTGTATCAAAATTCAGCATCTATCACTTCGACTGGACAAGTTATGTTAGCAGGTGAGGTGGTTGAATCATGACAACGATTAAAAAGAATGGAAATGCTATTACTTCAAATTTATATGAGTGCAAAGCAATGTCTATTTTTGTTGATGGAAATGGAATGGCTTTACAAAATAGTGTTACTTATACACCAAACACAGGATCAAATTCATGTATGCCTGAACGTGTCGTAACAGTAACTCCAAATGTAAAATATTACATTGAATGTACTCTCACATGGAATGGATTTACATCAACAAATTCTGGCGGAACTTTTGATATGTGGTTTCAAGGTACTCAAAATGATGGATGGACAACGGGAAATCCTGTTGCAGATTCACTAAATAATATAAAGCGACCACGTGATGTTGTATTAAGTAAGACTACTGGTGTTTATACATATAAAGCTACATTTACATCTACAAGCACATCTATAACAAAATTCGGAATTAGTATGAGAAGTGATTATTCAAATGGAACTGCATGGGTAACTCTCAGTGATATATTGATTGTTCCAGAGAAATATTATATTGACCTCTTATCTTCCAATTCTGTAAAGACAAAATTTCATAATGCTTATATAAGTTGCAACGAAATTATAGAAAATTAAAGGACTAATTGTTAAGTAATCTATTTTATAGATAAGAGTGTAAATAAGTGGACAAATGTATTTTGCATTCATTGTTCACACTTACTTAACAATAGGTTTCAAGCCTTAGTGACTGCTACTATCGAAAGATATGTTGCAGATACGAACTACGTTAGAGAAAAGGTTAAAAACACACCTTCAGATGTGCTCGTCAGTCTGAAGCTCTGTGAGTGCCAATCAAGAAACTATGCTAATGTCCTACATAGATAACAGAGAAACACATATACCCTCTCCAACATTGGCAAGACGAAAATTACTCCGAAAGGAAGGTATCCAGAGATGGAAAATAAAATTGAATATTGTTTTGTTATTGATAAAAATAATAAACCATTAGCACCGACAAAAGTTAATAAAGGTTGGTATTTGATTAGAAAAGGTAGAGCTAAATTAAAAAGCAAATATCCTATGGTAATACAATTAGAAAAAGAAGTTAAATCTAATGAATACGATGAAAGTCATATGGTTTGTGGCATAGATGACGGTTCTACACATGTTGGTTTAGCTATTGTTCAGAAATGTCTTACTAAAAACAAAGTAGTGTTTAAAGGAACGATTGAGCAACGCCAGGATGTAAAGCGTCTCATGGATGTAAGGCGTGGATATAGACGTTATCATCGTTGCCACAAAAGATACAGACAAGCAAGATTTAATAACCGTTCATCTTCTAAAAGAACTTGTAGATTAGCACCAAGCATCAAACAAAAGAAAGACGCTATTTTAAGAGTATTATATCAACTAAATAGCTGGATAGATATTCAAGAATATTACCTTGAAGATGTTTGTATAGATATTCGTGCAATGACAGATGATTATAAACCTTATAGATGGCAATATCAGAAATCTAATCGATTGAATGAAAATTTAAGAAAAGCGACTATCCTAAGAGATGGATGTAGATGTCAAGAATGTGGGAAATCTAACTGTATATTAGAAGTACATCATATTAGAGCAAGAAGATATGGTGGAGCTGATACCATTGGAAATTTAATTACTTTATGTAAAAAGTGCCATGATAAAACAGAAAGTAGAGAAAAGGATTTTGAAGAAGGATATTTCAATATGATTAAATCTAAGCCAAAAAGATTTGATTATGCAATGCATGTAATGCAGGGAAAAACTTATTTGAGAGAAAAGATTTCTGAATTAGGAATATTACATCTTACAAATGGTGGAGAAACTGCTAATAAACGTATTGAGTGGAACATAGTAAAATCTCATAGTAATGATGCAATATGTATTACAGATGGCATCCCAGATACTTGTGATATTAAAGAGTGGATTATTAAACCAATGAGAAGGAAATCAAAGGCAAAAACTGATAATGTGCTAGGAATTAAGCATAGAGATTTAGTTTCTTATACATATAAAAGTGGAGAAACTCATACAGGATATGTTACTGCTTTATATCCAGAACAATTGGCTTTAAATTTTCAATCAAAAACTAAACATTGCAAGAAAGTAAATGCACGAAAATGCAGATTACTTTGGAAATTCAATAAAATTTACTGGTTATAACAATGTGTATAATATTGCACATTTATCTATAAATAAACACATTTTAGACAGGAGAAAAAATATATGGCTCTATTTAAAGTAAAAGTAACAAAAAAAGAAAGTGGTGAGGAAGTTGAATATCGACTTTATGAGTGGAATCCTTCTATGTTTCAAACAAATGCCACTTTGAAACTTATTACATCGGATTATCAATCTGTAAAAACAGATTTTAATGATATTGAAAAATTAGATATTTATGCAGGAGAAAACTTCTTAGCCGCATTTACAGCATATGATAGCTTCTCTTCTGCTATGGCTTTTAGTTCACAATTTTATGAGCCTGAAAGTCGTTTTGTTGACGTTATCGAAATCAATTTAACAAAAGCTGATTTGGTGAATCAAGTGCAAAAACTTGATGCTAAAATCAATCCGGTAATAAATCCAGATGAGATGGATTTAGAAGAATATAAAACATATATCCATAATCAAGTATCTCAATCTGCTCAAGCGGATATTTTTAATGGACAGGATATTGTTATGTCAGATGGAAGCACAGGACATTTCACATTTACTCTCGAAGATCAAAGTAATACTGCCTCTGCTATGGCTTCGGTTAGAGAATTGTTAGGACAGGGAGTTCCTATTGAACAACTTTCTGTCCCATATCATTCATCTGGAAATCCATGCGAAATGTTTTCAGTAGGAGATTTTACAAATATCTATACAACATTATATCTTCATTCTACTTATGTGCAAACATATTGTAATGCCATCAACATGCTAATCAAAGTATGTGAATCTAAAGAAGAACTTACAAAAATTACATATGGAATGGAACTTCCAGAAGAATCTATGAATCGTGTAAATGAAATCGTAGCATCTTCCAAAGCGTTTATGATGAAGATTGTAGAACCATATCTTCCAAAAGTCGATACAAATACAACTGGCAAGGATGAATCTAGCAAAGATGATACTACAAAAGATAATGTGAATACAGATTCTTCAACGGAATCATCATCTGAAACAAAGAACAATTAATCAAAAGAATGAATTAATTTAAAGGAGATTTTAATATGAGTAATTTCAAGAAAATGACACTAAAGAATGTAGAGCTTATCAATATTTATGCGTATATCAATCGTACAGAAAAAGTAATTAATAAAAAAGGAAATGTTGAAAAAGACGAAAATGGCAATGAGAAAACATACTCTCCTACTTTTGAACTTATTAAGAATTTTAACACAAAAGCAAAGTGGGCGTTTCGTGTAAATCTCAAAAAGATTGAAGAAGCTAATAAACTTTATGAAGAGGCACTCAGAGAATTTCAGTCCGAATATGCTGATGATGAACACTCTACAGAAGAGGTTATGAGAGATGAAAAAGGTAATCCTGTAAAAAATGAACAAGGTGAAGAGATTAAAACAAGAACTGTCAAAAAAGAATATTTTGCAGAGTTCCAGAATAAATACCAGGAACTTTTAGTACAAGAAAACGAGATCAATTTCAAGCTTATCACTATTGATGATATTGAAGATGCAAACCCATCTTTTGCAGACCTTGAAATGCTATCATTTATGATTGATGATGAGGACGAATAATATCGTCCTCTTTTTTGAAAGGGGGCACGATTTATTTGGCTCAATTAAATAATTTGATCGTGACAGGTAGTTCACGATTTTTGAATAAGGTTTATTTTAGTAATGGTGGTACATTTAATGGAAATTTGAATGTTAATAATGGAAACATAAACATAAATAATGGCAATCTACAATTATATGGTAAAGTTGCTTTGCAAGGATTTGATAATTGGCTTCGTATAAATGATGGTGGTAATAATAATCCATTTGCATACGGTATTTATTGTGGTAATGGAACATTGAGAACTGATGGAGAATTTCAAGTTGGAGATGGTGAACATTGCTTTATAGCAAACAGTTCTGCTATTACTTGCAATAGATCATTAATAGTAAATGCGGGCGTTGATTTTGGATATGGTGCTACAATTAGAAACGCAGGTTTGGAATTATATTTCACAACTCCATTTATAGATTTCCATTTTGATAACAGCAATAATGATTATACTTCAAGAATTATTGAAGGTGGTAAAGGTGTTCTAAATATCAATGGTGTAACCTGTTCAAGTTCAAATTTAGCTGCAAACAATGTTAGTGCAACAAACGTCAATGTTTCTTCACGTATTAATGCGGATGCCGCAACAGCTATATTCAATAATGTCTATGTTAAAGATGAACTTCGTAGTACAACATGGGCGATTGATAATATCACAAATCTAGGTTCTACATTCTATGTATCTCCGTGTATTATCTTCACAAATCCCAGTGTATATATTAATTCAAAATCTGGCACTACTGTTACTCTTACTATTACTGATAACAATATTATAAGTTCTACTATTGGAGGTCAAACATGGACTTCTGGTAGTAAGATCAAGCTTATGGGACGTATCAATACATCAGTTCTTGGTGTAGTAAATGGTACAATGGCAAGACAATTAAATACTGCCACTGCTAAAACAGCATATATCACATTAAATTTTGCAACTACTGATGATTGTGCAGGAATTGAGCAAGGTAAGACTTATTCTGGTTCAGCTATCGGTGACTTAAAAATGATGATGTATGAGGTTAATCTTAGTGTTAATGGTACAACTAAGAACAGACCTGTTGGTATCAGGATGTCATCTTATAATGAAGATAAGAAATCAAGTATTGATATTTATAATGGTACTGTTGATGATGGAAGGCCTGTTGCAAGGATGGGTGCGCTTGACGGACTTCCTGCTGTTAATGGAGAAAATCCTACGGGGTATGGATTCTATGCAGTAGGCAATGCTTTCTTTAGTGGTAGGATTGTAAGTGGTTCTGGTAAGATTGGTGGATTTAGTTTATCCAATTATAAGTTAGTTAACGACTCAGGAAATAATAATGTGATTGGATTGTGTAGTACACCAAGTCAAGGTTGGGCTATTTGGACAGGTAATTCTGATGCAAGTAAGGCTCCATTTAAAGTTGGACATGATGGAGGGCTATATGCTACCAAAGCCACTATTTCTGGTAGCATTACTGCTACGAGTGGTAAGATTGGTAACTGTAGTATTGAAAATGGAACGCTAAATATTACTAACGCTAGTTCTAATTATGCAGTATTTGAAGGCAATGGAAAAACTAATGGTTATTTTCATATCGCAACTATAAAAATTATTGGCAATTACATTGATAGAGCTATGGTAATTGGAGCGCAATCAAGAGGATATGGATATTCTGAAATTAATTTACAATTTATAAATGCAAATAATACTGATCCAGGAATAAACTTCTTTAATCAAACTGGACGTGGCGATTGGTATATAAAGAAAACTGCTACAAGTACATGGAATATATATTGTAAAAAATCGGAAGTTTGGGGATATACAAGGATTCTTAAATATATAGATTCTCCAAGTGTAACATTAACATGGGGTTCTGGAAATGCAGATTTACCTGCAAGTTCTACTAGAGCAACGCAATTGGCTGGATCTTCTGCTTGGTGTTATAACAATGACTCTACATATATTAATGGTGGAAATATTTATACAGGTACAGTCACAGCAAATGCTATTGCTGCAAATGCGATTACATCTGATAAGATTAGTGCAAATGCGATTACAGCAGATAAGATTACTACGAATAATATTGCGGGTACTAATGGATGGATTAATTTGAGAAGTGGTACGTTTAAGTATAATGACGGTGCATTAGCATGGGATGGAAGTACGATGACAATTGGTGGATTTAAAATTTCAAAATATAAAATTACTAATGATGCAATTGGAATATGTAGCACTGCTGGTCAAGAATGGGCTTTCTGGGCTGGTGCTTCAAGCGGTGGTAATGCGCCATTTCATGTAGGACACGATGGAGCATTACATGCTTCTAACGCTACTATTGGTGGAATAATAAGAGCGAAACAATCAATTTCTGTTTATAATGATACGTTTGCAACTTATCAAGATGTTGTTAAATGGGACGGTTCAAATTTAAGTATAGGATTGGTAGGAAATGCTGGATCAACAGGAGTTAAAGGAGCACAAATAGCGTTCTCGGGTAGTCAAATAAGTGTTGGCAACTCATCAATTGTTTGTGGGTCAATTAGCGGAACAAATAGTAGTTTTACAAATGTTTGGGTAGAAAATTTTACAAACGCATCAACTTTTAAAGAAAACATAACGTGTAATAAAAATTTAAAAGTAAAAGGTGATTTTACATTTGCAGATTATTACCAAGATATTTTACCTGTCACTGATGTAACATACCGAAGACCCATAGCATCAGCAAGTGGAAATAAATCTAGGGTTGCGGTTTTACAAGGAATCTCTAATAATAAAATTGTCATAAAAGCACAATATAATTCTACAGATTTTACTAATGCAACATTTACAGCATCATCATCAGACATAAGATTAAAAGAAGATGTAAAAGATTCTTCCGTTAATGCTTTATCAAAAATTATGCAAATGCAAATTAGAGAATTTAATTGGAAACAAACAGGAGTGCATCAAGAATTAGGATGCGTTGCGGATGAATTAGAGTTAATCGATCCTCTTCTTACTACTGGTGGCGGATATGATGATGATGGTACTATGAATATCAAATCCATTGATACTCTATTATTGAGTGAATATGCAATTAAAGGTATACAAGAATTATACAAGCAAAACAAACATCAACAAAAAAGAATTGAATATCTGGAATCACAACTAAAGAATAAATAAAAATAAAAGGCAATAGACTATATTAAATCTATCACCTTTAGAAATTTATTTTACAGTTATCTTACATTTCACATATTTAGAACCGCTTTTGATTGTAATATATGCAGTTCCTTTCTTTCTTGCAGTAATTACACCTTTACTATTTACAGCTACAACTTTTTTGTTATTAGAAGAATAGCTTATTTTGTCTTTGCTATATGACGGAGAAAGCTTTGGTTTTAAAGTATATTTCTTACCTGCTTTGATTATGATATTCTTTTTTACTCCGTAGATTTTTTGTGTTTTTGCAGGTTTAACAGTAATATTTATTTTTGCTTTTAATCCACTCTTTAATATTAACTCAACCGTTTCTTTTCCGATTTTATTATATGGCTGAATTGTAATTGTATCAGATTTATCTCCTTTTTTAAGACATATGTTTCTTATATAAATACTTCCATTTAAATGAGTTCTGTCAACTACATTATCACCTTTTGCATGTTTAATTTGAAACTTTTTAATTTGATTAGCATACATTGTAACATTAGTAGTTGATGGCTTGCAATATGGTTTGATGGGATTTAATACTTTTCCGCTTATTACAGTTCCACAAATTCTACATTTTTGACAATTTGAATAACCATAATCTTTATATGTTGGTTCTTTGTATTTTATAGTATCAATTCTATGCTTTTCATTTTTGCAATCTTCACAGAATGTTATAGTGGTATTCGATATTTTTAATATACTTTTATTTTTGATAGAACCAGAATATTCAAAACTCTTTGTTAAATCATCATAAAAATATTCAAAATGATACACTCCCTCTGGTTTAGCTGACACAAATACATCACTTGATTCACTCTCTATCATGTCAGTTTTTGGATTGTAAAATAAATAAGTTGCCATATATGAATTGCTAATATTTGAGTTACTATATTTATAAAGAATTCTACCAACATAAGTTTTCTTATCAGGATCAGAATTATCATATGTTCTATTAGCAATTTTAAAACTAATGTTCAATCTATCTCCATATCCCAAAATTGAATCATTATTGATTTTAAAATCTGTGATAACAGGAGG
>UMJC01021411.1_pt1 | contig 8921 bp, 11 predicted proteins | sample 1965941 | NCBI WGS metagenome assembly UMJC01 (sample SAMEA4836141, study PRJEB28245) | human gut metagenome | biome: gut microbiome; material: fecal sample | place: Denmark | collected 2008 | reverse complement strand
TAATAATTAAGGGATATATACCAGACGAGTACCGACATTAGCATACGCATAACCAAGGCCAAAGTCAGAATGCAGAGCGAAGAAACCCGCAGCGGAACTATAACCCGCGCTAGCCCCCAACAGTAAAGTTCTGTCAGCTTCTACAGCATTCGTCCAATAATGATCACAGAAATACGTAGTAGAACCAGCTCCACCTTCCTAACAGAATAAGTCAGCAGCTGCATTGTTTGTAATGCGTTTAACCCATTGTCCGCTGGTAGTTAGAGTAGTTAAACCACTGTCTTCATATAACGATTTATCTATGCCAAAATTCTCTTTGTTGTTGGTGACGTATATCTTATTGTCTGTTCCTGTTACAACAATATCACAACAGTTCTTCCATACATGACCAAATGGATTCTCAATACCTCTATATCTATTAGCGTATTGACTGGCTTGTGTTTCAGTACCTTCTGCATCTGTATTAACGTATGAATACTGTACTTGACCAGAACCATTACCTAATGAATTAGTAGTACCTGTAGGTACAAAAGCCCATCTATCAGCACCGTTTTCTTTCTTAGTTCCATTAGTAATACCATTACCAAGTCCACCTTGATGATAACCTTCTTCGGTCAATGCTGTGTTAACTGCTTTCTAACTATTAAGGGTAGCATATTCTACTACATAACACCAAGTAATAAACTTATGTATCTCATAAGTATAGATAGCATAACTATTACTTCTACCATTACGAGCCTGTGTCAAGAAAGTAGCTCTATTAGTATTTACAGTAGGTACTTGATTTCTAATTGAGTATAAAGTACTGCCGTCCCTATAAGCTTCATATGCAGAGCAATACTTCTTACTAAACTTAGTATATCCTTCTAAAGGATATAAAGACATTCTGATTTCCCAATCATAGTCTCCGTGTACTACTACAGTATAGTATGCATCAGGTAATTCAACCATATCATTACCATCTTCAATGCCATTAGTTACTTCAGAACCATCTTCGTAATGATCCCAATCTGTAGCATTAAAGTATTTAATAGTACCATCAGAAGTAAGTCTACAGCCTTTGAATAATGATTGTACTGGTAGGTCTTTATGCATTTGCATATTACCAGTTCTTACTCCATCAGGACTACTACCTGTAAAACGTACTCCATACCATAAGTCACCTGCAGCATATATCTAAGAACCGTTCAACCACATCTCTTGAACGGATTTCCCATTAGCAGCAACTTCTTGGAATGTTAAATTATTTAAACCAACTTGTCCCATAATTAAGCTGAAAGTTTAATATACAATATACCAGGAGTCTAACTACCTACTTCAGGTACTTCATCTACTATTTTAATCTGCGTAACATCTGTAGAAGTTACTTTATTAGCTACAGCAGTATTTACTTTATTATCTGTTTCACTCTTAGTATATACTTCTGTCTTATTAGCTTTAGTACCTAACTGATTAGTCATAGTAGTAGCAAAGTTAGGATCGTCACCTAATGCAGCCGCTATTTCATCTAAAGTATTCAGAGTTTCAGGAGCAGAAGCAACTAATCTAGCACATTCAGCTTGTGCTATTTCGATAGCCTTAGCATCTGTTTCTAATTTAGTATAAGCATCAGTAATACCATAACCTGCCAATGTAGTAGATTTATTTGCTTTGTTATTTAAGTCATTAGTTAATTTCTATTCAGCTTGTTTAGCTCTATTTACCTCATTATCAATAGCTTGTCTAAGTTCTGCTAAATCTTGATCACCACCTTGATTATTCAAAGGGATCCATTTTTTGCCATCATAAGTTTTTATAACATTACCATTAGCATCTTCAGACAAATCAATCCAATAAGTTACTTCCATAGGATTGGGAGCATAAAAAGATGCTACGAAGTTAGGGTTCTCTTGTTTTATCATAAGTTTATTAAATTAAAGTTATAAAATATTTAGCAATAGACTCCAATACAATAGATGAAATTCCAATTGCTAAGTCTTTTTTATTCCATTTACCGTTATAGTAGTGGCAACGGTCGCTGTTTTCCTTTATAAAGAGCATCAGCAGTGTAGTACTGCCACCGAATACTATGGCGGTGGATAGATAGACCACCGCACCTAAGATGTTATTTCTCATAACAATTCAGGATATTCCTCAATCGTTTTTACTCTTCATCAGAAACGGATTGAATGGGACTACAACTTGTGAATAGGTAATAACTCCAATGATGTTGTTTCTCATTCTTTTACATTATTGAATTGCATAACAGTTGCATTAGCGAATGCGTTGTCTTCCTTATGGCTGTTATTCGTGAATAGAACATTGCATTTCGTAACATCAGAATCGAAAGAGAATCTACAATTAAAACGGTTACCCGTTATTGTAAATTTACAATTTGCATTATCAACAAAATGCCAACTAACATCGGCTGTATTTTCTTTGCCATTTTTAAAAATACAATTCTTTATAATAATATCCATACTTAAATTACTGCCACTGCCTAAAGGCTTGGAAAGATATTGTGTATGCTCGCCTTTAATATATTCTACAATCAAATTGTCATACACGTGTTTATAATAAGAATCTGCACCTGAACCTTCATCGTGAATAGCATAAATATTATCATATTGAATAAGATGTCCATCATGTAACTCGTAGTTAGAATTAAAGCCAATTCTTTGAGTCCCGAATAAAGATTGGTTACTATATACTATTTCAGAAGTACTATCACATTTAGAAATAAGAGTAGATTTATTAAAAAAATATCTACAATTACCACCGATTGGTAATTCGACAGCAGTTCTAAAATCATATTTAGTGTTCATCAAATCAAATATCTTTATAAAAGTATATTCACCAGTTTCAAAATAGACATCACAATCCTGAGTAATATAAGCGGAAGCTAATTTAAGAAAAATCTCTTCCTCACTATCACTAAGATTGATATTGACAACAGGTCGAGTTCCTTTCTTTTTAAGAATAGTGGACTGACATAGTTTCAAATTATAATTATTCTTAGCAGAAGCAAAGAATTTATCAGTAATTACACTGTCTCTATAATATGTAAATGCAACTAATTCGGCGTTTTCAGGAAAATTTTCTTTAAGAACCGGTTTGTTATTATAAAAATTAAGCGTAGAAATGTGTTTACCGTCTTTATCAAAGAAAACAACGTCAGCATTTCCACTTGTATTTGTATAAATATTATTATTTCTATCAAGAGGAACAATAGATGTACAATTTCTTTGTAGTATACTATCATGTACAATTGCACCATTTAGCCAAACTTTATTTTCGTAAGTGTCAAACAATAAATTGTAATCTGTTATTTCTATATCATTAATAAAATTCTTTAGATTATTAACATTAATATAATAATTTTGATTTTCGCTTTCAGTAGGAATTAATTCTTTTCCATCAATTATTTTTTTTTTCTTTTAATTCCGAAATTAATTGTCCTTGTACCATAATTTTATTTATGAAGTTTAATATAATTATTATTATTAACAAGAGCTAAATATTTTTTATCAGTAGTCATAAGAGCATCTTTAATATTAGATTCAATACCAAAGAAATGTTCTTTAACTAAATCTAATTCGTCATCAGTAAGAGTACGATTGAATAGAAGAATATCACCGTGACAACCGATAAAACTTCTTGAATCATCTTTCCTAATAGTTCCTATAAATAAAGTATCAGTGTCTTGTTTATCACCAGGATATATAGTTTGTTCATTATATTTATTTTTAGTTTGATAAACAATAGAATTATCTTTATCTATATTTATATTAGTTGCTGAATAATATGAATATGTATTCCATTTATCTCCTTGTTTATATTCTAAAATAAAAGCACCATTTTGCTCTAACGCTTTAGACATAAATACACCATTATCAACTTTTTCAGCAAACCAAGTTCTATCAGCAATAACAGTATAATCAGTTAGAATAGGAAGTCCGTAAGTAATGGCATAAGATTTACCATCATAACAAAGTTGATTAGGATAATTCGCTATCAATTCAACATCAATTTCAATATCCTTATTTGTTCCGAAATCATAATAAATATTAGTTTCTTCTTTATTATTGAAAATTTCTTCACTAATAATAGGAACATCTATTATACTACCATCATTAATATATACTGAATAAGCAGCTGTAGTTATCAAGTTACCATCGGTACTAACTATACTAAATTTAATATCATCTATTTTCTTATTGATATTAAATTTAAGTTTATAAGATTGATTATAATAATTATTTTTTGGAATGCCAATAGTAAAACCAAACCAATTATCGGCTTTCTTTTTAACTATATGAAATTTGTTATAAGATTTTGTACTTATATCTTTATTAATAGTTGAACCATAACTCCAATTCTTAAAATCTTGAGCATAAATACCAACACCACTATTCAACTTACCTTTAAAACCATAAAGATAAGCATCATGTTTATTACCGCTAAAGTCTTTTAGAATAGAAGTGGGTAACTGGGTGATGGTGATATTACATTCACCGATAACACTAACACCAAAACCAAAATAAAGATTATTATCTTTAAAGGTGTAAACGCCATCTTTTTTAATATGGGCTTCAGGCTTTCCTTTTCCTTGTCTCACAATAAGATATTTATTTTCAGTAACTCCAGTAACACGAATAGTCAAATCGGAATAAGGTTTACTATCATCTTCTACAATATTGTTAGTCTCAACTACGTTTGTTATAACAATAGTATTATTAGTGATTTTAGCAATACCTCTGCTATCGCGATATGCCCACTTTGTAAAGTCCTCTACATACGCCTCTATTACATCATAGTTAGTTAACTTTTGTTTGCAGTATGGAGAATACCAAGCAACTATACTTTCTTTAAACCAATCAGGTTGTTCAGGTTCAGGTGGTGTAGGTGTACCAGGTATATACCATTCACCTAATACTACAGCGCCTATATTAGTATATTGACTAATGCGTATATGTTTACCTTTAAATAAACCAAAATCAACCTAATTAGTATCCTATACTACATTTAATGTAGGAGTTGAAGTTAAGACTTTGGTTAAATCATTTATAATAAGCTACCCAGTAATATTAGCAGGTTCAATATAGGAATCTCCCTTCTCTATATGATACAACTAAGGAAATACAAAGTATGCCTAAGGATTTATAAATAAAGGCTGATATAGGATTGTTTTCATAGCGCTAGTACTTGTTTACGTAATCTCCCTTCTCTATATGATACATGAACCCAAGAGAAGTTTGATTCATTTATTAACTGATCAAATGGAAGATTATCCTTAATATAGTTGAATAACTTCTCATTTTCTGTCTTACTACCTACAGTAATATCAGCTGCTTCGCCGTATAGGTGCTAACTCTTCTTAGCTTTACTACCTACAGCCTTATTTAAAGCCTCACAGCGATACCCTGAGTTAACTTTGATAGGTTTACCATACCATTCCCTTAAAGGGTCTAAAACAGCCTCTATTAGCTTCTATAGCTTTAATACCCCTTCCTCTGAAGGAGTATTGTCTATACCGTTAGCTTTTGCTGTAGATGACTTTGTCATTTCCTCAATTGTAAAATATTTCATTATTTCTATTGTTTACTGTGTAATATAAAATACTGATACTAGATAAAGTTCATGTGTTTGTGAGACAGTTAGTAAATAGTTTCCAGCTTGTGCATTTAAATGTTCATCAGGAAAAATCCATTGTGAATTATTGTCTTTAGAATTACCTTCTGAATGAATCATTCTGAATTCTAAATTTGTTTGTGTAATTACATCTATTGGAGTAGTGTCATAATAAGATTTTGTCCATACATCTTTAGGATTAAGTACTACTGTATCATCATTTATCTGTATAGTTTTAGATGCAATGCTACCATTTATTATTACAATGCTCCTTTTATTTCCCAATGGAAAGTCATATGAGAAATGGGGGGGGGTTGGCAGATTAGCAACAAACTCAGCTTTTGTCATACATTCATTGTTAGGTACAACACTGAATCCTTCTGCATAAACTTCTGACTTTGTAATTAATTCGTTTGTAGGTTCCATAGTAATTTATTTAGTTAAAAGGGTTTGCGTCTTGTGACAGATATATATATATGTAGTTTTACCCATAGCAGTTACAGCTAATGTACAAGTTCTCATCGTATTTGTCTAATTATTGTATAAAGGTTTTACACGTATTATTCCCATATCTAATCGCAATACCTCAAAGTACTAAGATTGACCCGTAACTTTAGTAGTATACCCACTAGTATAGTTTTGAATATTCTAATGAATAGCAAACTAATTAAGTAATATAGTAGTACCGTATTTCAATTGAATATCTCTTTGTGTAGTACTATTGTGTACCCAATTTTCAGCTAATGAATCTGACGTTAACTCATCTCTTTCAGAGAAGTTTAACGTAATAGAACTGTAGTCAGCTAATTCATTAGAATCTGTAGTACAAGCGTGAGTAAGTTTATCATTAATCTCTGCCTTAGAAGGACATTCTTGCATAGTTGTAGTAGGATAACTTACATATTGTTTATATTGAGATGGTACTCTATCATAAATATTTTCCCAAGTCTGCATCTCTACAGCAGCTCTAGGTTCAATATCAATTGTTTTGTTTTCCATTCTTCAACTCCTATATTTGTTTCTTAAGATCTTCAATTTCCTATCTAAGTAACTTAACTCCCTCAATAGCTACTACACCTAACATACAGTAATCTACAGACTTCATACCATCACTATCAGTATTAACTACTTCTGCAAAATTATTCTCTAAATCCTATGCAATAGTACCTATTTGATGTTTATCATGCATATTGAACTCTACAGTAGGTATGTTGCATATTTGATCTAATGTGTGATTTAATGGAACTATATTAGATTTAAGTCTAATGTCAGATTCTTTAAAGAACCCAGATGCATGCACTTCTGCAAAACCTCCGGTCGCTTGACCGTCACCAATATATAGTTTTCCAGCAGATACAGTGTTACCACTACGAGATCTATAATTTAACCATACCCGTTCACCTACTTCTCCATCTGCAAAGTTGAATTCATTACCATTGTTTAATACATTTTTGATACTATGCCAATCTGGAAGTAAATCTTCTGAAATAGCAACACAATCTTCATTATTTGGCATTAGTTTGAATGCCATGCGCTTGGAAACAGGACCATTAGTAGTATAATAACTAACGTTATATTGGAAATTATATTCTTCTTTTGTATATTCGTAATATGCGTATACATTACTAATTCCAAGGCAATTGACATTTGAAGCGTAACTATGAAATAAATATTTCTAGTGATGTTCAATTATATCCATAACTACTTCTTTCAGTCTATCTGTTGACCCAAAGATGTTGTTTATAAATTCTATTGCCTCTGTACCAGTTGCATTTTTATCCAGAGTTAAATATGAACCATTCGGGACATCAATTACTTTACCATAATTAGAATAGTCTATTTCTCGTATAAGGTCGGGAATTTCAGTAGTTGGACTAATGCTTTGGCTACCCGAACCTGGCGCATATGTGTCAGTATGAAGAATAACTATTGCTCCATGAGAAGCATAAAAGTGATATTTACCGCCACCTCGTACATAAACATAACATGTGTCGTAGTTACTTAAAGTAGATAGACCTCGTACCGGATCAGTATTGGCAAGATTAAAATCTGACAAATGTACAGCAAGTATACTTCTTGAGTTAACTCCCCAGGCATACGGAGCAAATTCCCAAATTTTGCGAACACTAAATCCACGTTCATGTGTAGACCACGATGGTTTTGTGCCACTATCTAATGCTACCAGTACTTCTACTCGTATGTTCATTCTTTCTCCAGCAGCAATCGTAACCGGATACCATGTATTTTCATCCAACCCGGAGGCGTCAATCTCTGTAAGCTGCATCATGTAGCCAACACTACGAGCGCTTGAAATGCTGTCGTTAACATACTATTTCAAAGACTCAATGTCTGCACTGCCTCCTTGTACTTCTTTATAAGTACCATTATCAGATAAGTATTTAGTACCATTACCATTGGTAATAATCTTATCTATTTTGCTTTTATCAGTAGGTACAAGTATACCAGCTTTACTAGCTGTTGCAGAATTAATGTTTATAGTTGTTACTGATAATGTTCCGTCTACAATAGACGTCTTATCTAAAGATATATTTACACTATCGTTATCACTATCAACAGTAATATCGGTAGCTACCAATTCAGGTATATTATCTACTCTCTACTTTAAAGCATTACCATCTGTAGCACTAAATTTACCATTAAGAGCAGTTTGTGTAGCATTAGATATAGGCTTATTAGCATCAGAAGTATTATCTACGTTACCTAATCCTACTTGATCTTTAGTAACTTCATGAGGATTAGACTTATTATTAATATGTGTTTCTAAATTAGTCTATACAGCATTAATATCAGATGTAATACCAGCTTGATCTTTTAAACCATCTAATTTAGTTTTATCTGACGATGACATCAAACCTGCTTGAGATGTAGTAGCTGAAGTAATAGTAAGAGTATTTCTACCTATTTGCTATGCTTCTTGTCTATAAGTAGTAAAATTTAAAACTGCTTCAGTAGTAGATTGATTTACATTTACTGTATCAGTAATTAGTTTATCGGGTATTCTATTCAATTTATCTGTAGTAGCTTTACCCTTATCTCCAGAATATGCAGTAGAACTAGTTTCACCTAATGCCAATGATTTAGATATTTCTACATAGTCTGTACCTGACCATCTATAAGTTAAATTAGTATCTTGTACTATATATATCTTACCAGATTCGCCAGTACCAGGTAGATTACTAAATGTATCAACTTCTATTACATCATCTACATAAGACGGTAATTGAGCAGATGGAATAATACCACTTTCATTCAAAGAAGCCAAACCATTTGGAGCACCTTTGCTGTTTATA
>UMJC01015810.1_pt1 | contig 9552 bp, 9 predicted proteins | sample 1965941 | NCBI WGS metagenome assembly UMJC01 (sample SAMEA4836141, study PRJEB28245) | human gut metagenome | biome: gut microbiome; material: fecal sample | place: Denmark | collected 2008 | reverse complement strand
TTAGGTGCTCTACGTTTAAAATACTCATGTATACCTCTCTTCAAAATTTTATTTCCCCAATATGGCACTTTCTTCAAGATTTTATTTGTACAATTTGGCACTTTCTTCAAGATTTAGTCTGCATGCTCATATTGTTTTGTCAGTCTTTCAAGCTCCTCATGAACCTCTTTCACCAGATTCTCCGGACCAATTATCTTAAAATTATCCCCCATTGCCATAATCCAATGAATAAAAAGCTTGTTATCAGCTACCTTCACAAAAACACGCGAATGAGCTTCATCCTTCTTTAAGATTGTCACATCAGTTCCAAACCTGTCAATCAGGACACCTATAGCGCTGTTTTTGCACAGTATCTCAGCCTTAATCTCTTCTCCATTGTACATACCAAACTTCGATTTGCCATAAGAAGCAATATCGAGTTTTTTAAGCTTCTCCCTGCCCTCACGGACTTTATTTTCAATCAGGATATTCTTCATCTTGTCTACACGGTAATGATGAATCTCCTTTACCTGTGTATCATGGTCATATCCAATCAGATAGTAATTGCCATCATTCCACAGCAATCCCCATGGACTGACATGATATCTTGCGCCGTCATGCTTCACCTCAAGCTCTTTTTTCGTATTCCACCGGCAATATTGAAACGAAAGACTTGAATTATTTGCAATTGCATTGTGTATGGCATCGACATTTTTCATGATGTCGCTATTCATGGTTTTCACTCTTCCGGCAACATATACCTGACGCTGCAGAGTGGCAGCCTCCTGTCTGCTTGTAAGACTCTCCAGCTTCTTAATAAGCTCATTGGATTTCTCCTCAGTGATGAACTTGGCAGCCGCGACAGAATCCACCAAAAGCTTAAGCTCCGCCAGCTCAAATGCCCTGCCTATCACCTTATAATGGACAGTCCTGCCATACTGCGTTTTTTGGGTTTTGATACCAAAATCATTCAGCTGTGCTATATCATCATACAGACTTTTTCTCGCGGCCGTGACATCGTATGCATGCAGCTTATTTAAAATCTCATCAAGCGTAATATCATGGTTAGCATCAGTATTATTCAAAAGAATTTTGGCCAGATACAAAAGCTTTAGCTTTTGATTGCTCCTAGGTTCCTTAGATTGCTTCTCGGCAGTCAGCTCATTGTTTTCCGTTTCACTCATATACACTTATCTCCCCATCAATTTGTATTGTAACTATTCAGAAACACACGCACATTCGCAAAACCGCACGATACTCGTCACTTGATTATTGCAGCAAGTTTTTCGCCACACATCACACCGAGTATACATCCTAAACAGCTCAACAACACATATCCGCACCCAAGCAGGCAGTGATTATGTTCAAACAGATTATAGGATTCCAGCGAAAATGTAGAAAACGTGGTAAAGCCACCGCATACACCGGTTTTCCAAAACAAAACCATATTCTTGGATACTCCATCCCTTGCACTTGTGATTCCGACAATAAATCCAATCAGAATTGCACCGATTACATTGGTAATTAAAGTCAAAAAAGGAAACTCAGTTTTTAAAGGTATAAGGCTGATGGCATATCTGGCCATTACACCTACGGCGCCACCCAATGCTACAAATAAAAAATTCATGGTGGTTATCTCCTATATGTAAAATACGCGATTCTCTTTTCTCGGAATCACGTCAGGATAATCTCCATCGACATATCCAAGAGCACAATGTCCGATTCCCTCATACTCATCCTCTATACCGAGTGATTTGAGAAGCTCCTTGCCCCAGTCAGACTCAAACTCTTCCTTCGCGCGGTGAATCCAGCAGCTTCCAATACCCAGATCATGCGCTGCAAGCATGAGATTACCCATCACAAGACTGCCATCATAGACATGTGTAGGCCAGTCCTTCTTTCCAAGAACGATAAGAATAACCGGCGCACCGTAAAATGGATCAGTATTACTTCCCATTATATCGGCATTTCTCTTAGCAATTTCATCCCTTATTTCCTTGTTTGTCACCTGAATAATGATGGTGTTCTGTGCACCTCTGCCGTTTGCCGCAAAGGTTCCGGCCTCAATTATCCGGTCAAGGATGTCCTGCGGAATCATGTCCGGTTTGAATTTGCGAATACTTCTTCTGGTTCTCATTTCTTCTAATACTTTGCTCATGATTTTGGTCCTCCCATTAATTCAAAAATTATAATCTCTCTGGCATCATAAAAAGCCGAACCGACAGCGCCTATTGCAGCCTTTTGATTAATTTCAGTAGATATAATTGCATAATACATATTTGTTCACCCGTTTTAAGTATTATGCAGTAATTAAGCATAATTTGCAAGTATGCATAAATACTGCATATGTTATTATTAGGCATCCATATCGTATAATTGTCAAATCAGATTTTTTATCTCATTAAACACTTTTAAATATCCGTTTGAAATGATATTTACAACAATTCCTTTAGCTTCAACATCTCATCCTCAGACAACGTAACACCCTTACCCATTTTCTCGTGATCCGGTGCCCAGTCTCTGATATCATACTTTGGTTCTCCACCATTCCATGAAATTCTGTTGAGTTCCTTGGTCCATCCTTTGGCACTCTCTGAGAGGTTGCCTATGTGTTCTACTATTTCGTATTTAAAATCTGCCATATCTATAAATCCTCCTTATTAGAATCAACAACACCAAACTTATTTACAAAATCCTCATAGCCATTTACCCAATCAAACTTTGTATCATCAGATACTGCTTTAAAATGAAGTTCTCCACAATGAATCTTGTTCTTTTCCACATCAGTCAAGTCAGCCCATGTCTTACCTGCTTTTGTTTCAACGATGAAATATATTCCGATTGATGGGTCTTTCAAAGCCTCCCTACGACATACTACCGCCCAGTCAGGGCTATAGTTACCATATGGTGTATCTATTACAAATCCACCCTTTTTCAGCTTTGTGAAAAGTAAAACATTCTCATTATTCTCCAGCTTATGGGCAAATTTTGACTCACCTTCACTATCAAGCTTGTAATATTCATTCATCGCAGAACTTCTGTCAGATTTTGCTTTGAACACTCTCCATTCCTGCTCGAAATCTGCCTCTGTAATGGTATCAAGCTCAAAGATATTTCGCTCATCTAATTCATATCCGTTTATCACTTCATAAGAAGTAATATTGGAAGCCTTTGTATCATTAAGAATTCCTTTGATTAACTGAGTCACTTCATCCAAAATATCCTGATTATTAAGCAACTCTCGTTTAGTAACTCCCTGCAAAATCTTGAAAATTGCAAGTCTAGGTAACATTGTATGATACATTATAAAATTTGCAATTTCAAAATCAGATTTTGCGTCAGAAGTAATTTCCACTTCCAGCTCCTTATCGCCATAAGCTAACTCTTCCATTACAAACATCTGCGATGTATTAAATTTTGCTCTACCCGTTTCAACCTTGTATTCATTCTTTGCTTTCTTGAATAATAAAGACTGATTAATCTGAAAAATACAGTCATCTATAAACTTGTCCTTATCAATCTTAAATTTATAAATAGAACGCTGCATAAGATTCTTACGAAGTCCAAGATATATCTTTTCAAACTCACCTTGTGTCACATAGGCTCTAACACCATTATCATATGGAGCATTATCACCATTTGTAATCTCAATCTTTCTGGTACCTTTCTGAACCATCAGTTCCTTGAACTGTTGCTTAATCAGTTGTGCATGCTCATTCAAGGTATCATCAACAAACACCATATTATCCAGAGTTTTTGTTATCTGCTGTGAAGAACCCTTCAGCACATTGTCTGTATTCATCACTCCGACAGACACCAGTTCTTCCTTAAGTGTATCCACCAGTTTAGGACTGATTTTCTCCTCTGGAATTCCTGCCGATTTTAATGTTTCAATCAAAATATCAGCAGTAACCTCATCCTTGACAAAATGCATATTATCATTGAAATCCTTCTGAAGTGCAGATGCAAAATGGTCATAATAATCATTTGCTATTACAGTCAATTCATTAATTCTACGATCAATACAACGATTGCCTGTGTTGTCAACCGGCAATCTTAATCCTCGACCAATCTCCTGTTTTTTAGCAATATCAGAACCGCCAGCTTTTAGCGTACAAAGTGTAAACACGTTTGGATTATCCCATCCTTCTCTCAATGCAGAATGTGAAAAAATAAACGCAAGAGGCTCCTCAAAAGAAATCAGTTCATCCTTCTTTTCAAGAATAAGACTGATACCTCTATCAATATCTTCTTGTGACTTTGCCTTGAGTTTCACATCGCTATCGTCCACAGAGGAATCCCAGCCTTCAACATCTACCGCATTATTCTTCTTGTCTCTAGCAAAATATCCCTCTCTTACAGCCTGCACATTCATGTAGTCTGGAAAATACTCTTTATTCATTTCCAGCTCATGCGTATGAGTCGTTACATACTTTTTGTACTCTTCATCAAAAATACGCAGATACTCGCCTCTTCCATCAGGAGCTGAATCATCACGCACCTTATCTACCGCATCAATAAAGAATAATGTCAAAGCCTTGATTTTCCTACCTGAACGAATAATGTTGAGCTGTTTTGTAAAATGATTCTGTATCGCTAATCTTATTTGAATTCGCACAGCCTCATTCTTCTCTATCTCATGATTACTGTGTCCAAGCTCCAAACCAAAGAATCCTTCCTTAGTAGCAACTGACAATGGCTTTAATTTATGAGGTTCCTCTGCAATACGATAATCCTTATACTGAGATAAACCACCCGATAATTCTTCTAGAGATGCTCCACCACCTACATTGAAATTTTTAAATCTGATTGTTCCACCTTGATCTTGTGAGAATATCTCAATCTTTGCTTTCAAATCGGAAGTAAACGCAAGATATCTGATATATGGATAATCCTTTGGAATCACACCATAGACTGTCTTAACAACAATCTTTTTAACTAAATCCTTCTGATATGCTGCAAAGGAATCCAGCTTATAAATCTGATTGTATAACTGCTTGTGTGTAGCAGAATAACGTAAAGTAAAAAGTGGCTTTAACTCTTCAATAGCAACTAAAGACTTTGACTTTTTCTTTTTAGTACCTTCAATCTTCTGTGGTTCATCTATAATTACGATTGGCTTGATGTATTTGATATCTTCCCAAAGATTTTGCTCATACTCATCTGTTTTCCTAAGTATATTTGTATCTTTATTGAATGCCTGAATATTTAACACACAAATGCTTAAATCATTACTCTCAACTAACTTTGAACTGATTTGCTTTGGGTTTTTACTGTCATAAATAAAGCTATGCTTACCAATATCAATGTTGTAAAGTCTCTTGAAATGGTCAGCTAACTGCTCCATAGATTTCTCTACCCCCTTACGGATAGCGATAGATGGAACTACTATCATGAATTTACGAAATCCATACTCTTGATACAACTCAAGAATTGTACGAAGATACACATATGTCTTACCAGTACCTGTCTCCATTTCAATCGTAAAGTTATTTCCATCAGCCAGAACATTATCAGCAAATAAATCATTGGATAGCTGTACTTTTCGTAAGTTCTCTAATAGCCTGCTACCAACAACAATGTCATTATTTCTAACAGGATCACCCTCGCCCACTTTGCGAATACGATTAGGTCTGTAAATACCATCTACATGTCTTGACAAACCTCTGAATAATTCTACAGTAGAATGAATTGCCTGCATCTGATAATCAAGGTCATCTTCGAATTGGAATGTAATACGCTTTGCCATAATTCCATTCCTCCTTAAATAAATTCTACTGTATATGTAGGCTTGTTAGTTCCAGCATTCTTTTCAATCAGAGCTTTCAATCTTCGGAATGTCTCATCTTTCAGCGCAATGTCATCCTTGAATGCTGAATCTCTGAAAATAAATTTGATTGGTAATGGGTCAAGCTCTGCAAGTTTTCCAACCAGCTCCTCGGTAATCTGTGTTTCCAAGCATACCAAATAACTGCTTGCATAGAGATATGTACGACTGCCAATATCAGATAACTGCTCTAATGTTTCTGATAGTGCAACATCACGCTGACGGAGCATTAACTCATAGACTACATCTACATCATTTGCATCTGGCATAAAATCAACAAGGTCTGGTGTATACTCAAGTTGGTTCATATCTACCTGTCCCATATCCATAAGAGAATTCCATTTGATATTGGTATCAGCGGTTCTAAATACTTTAAACCCAATATCTATATCTGCTTCTGGATGTTCTGATTTTATTTTATCTCCAGCTCTACGAATGCGTTCTTTACCTAACTGACACAAATTTATATAGCCCAATTTATGAGCCTCACTAGATTTATCTAATAATTCAGATAATTGTATCATAATAAACTTTCTATTGGCATTATCTTCATAATTTAACTCCATTACTGACTGTGCCGTGGTAGATGAACCCGAAAAGAAATCAAGTATTATATCATCCTTACCCGTACATATTTTACATAAAAATTTCACTAATGAAGTCGGCTTTGGAAATGGAAATATTTTTCCACTAAACAAATTAGTTATTTCTTTTGTTCCATCTTGGGACATTCCTATGTCATCAGGTAATTTTGTACTAACAGCAATTTTTCCAAAATTATCACCAGCCTTTCTCATATCATCTTCTTTCCAATATCTTAATGCTGGCTTACTTATATTCAAAAACGAGTAATCTCCTGGAAAAACAATTCTATTATCTTGATAATATTGTTCAAAAGTTTCTTGTGTTATAGCCCAAGTTCTATTGGGATTTGCAGGATATTCACTTCCATTTTTAGGATTTTTGATTGTAAAAAAACTGTTAGGTCTTTCACTTGCTGTCGTTTGCTTTGTTAAATCATGTATTCTCCATGGTTTTTCTGGAAAGTCCTCAGTTGTAAAATATTTTCTTTCTTTACCATCAATACTACATTTAAAATTTGTTGTTTTTGCATAACATAAAATCCACTCAAAATCTTGAGAAATTCCATACGGAACATCTGATTTCGCAGTCCTTTTTCTCCAAGGAAATATTGCTACATAATTAATTTCCCCAAATATTTCATTACATATTTTTAATACATTATCAATCTCATTATCATCAATACTTATAAATATTGCTCCATCATCTGTTAATAAATCCTTGGCTATCATTAGCCTAGGATAAATCATATTCATCCAATTTGCATGATATCTGTTATCTGACTTAGTATTTACAATATACCTCTCTCCTACTTCGTTACGAACACCTTCAGCAATATCACTTTCTTCTTGCTCCATTTCAAATGAATCATTATATATAAAATCATTACCTGTATTATATGGCGGGTCTATATAAATCATCTTGATGGCACCATAATAATTCTGTCTGAATAACTTCAACACTTCCAGATTATCTCCTTCAATATAGAGATTCTCTGTAGTATCTGCCTCCTTACTATCCTCTGGAATGAATTTTAGTGTTCTTCCAATAACATCTTCCTGAGCAATCCTTTTTGCATTCTTTTTTCCTGCCCAAGTAAGCTCATACTTTTCGCTTCCTACTTCCTCATACTGTCCAAGTTCTTCTTTTAAGGCTTCAAAATCAACCTCTCCATCCTTTACTGCAGATGGAAATAACTGAGCAAGTTTCTTTACATTATCTCCAACAATATCATTAATCTGCTGTGGCACCTTGTTATCCATAGCTTGTTTCCTCCTAACTATCTGCTACAATCATATTTTTATTATTTATTTTAATTAAAAAACGTATAAAACTTCCTGTTAAATATAATAAAAAATCTAATTCATTCTCATCTACTGAATCATCATGCTTAGCGTGCGAATTATTATACTTTGCATAACAATCAATTAACTTAAAAAACATGTTTGATACTTCTGAAGAAAGATTTTTATTCTTCAAATATACACCTAAATCTTTTACCTGATTTTCTAATGATTTATCATTACCTAAAAATTGTTTCAAGAATAATTCTAAAGCTAATCGTAAGGAGTCAACTACTTGTCTATCATATTTACCTTTAAGCATATCGTTTAACGCTTGACGATACTGATTCTGTGCCTTTTCATATGTACTTAGCCAATTTATCACATCTACAACCATTGGTTTATCAAAAAACGCTTCGCTATACGGGAAAAACTTATATTCTTCTCCATCTATGCATATAACAGCATTTATTCCAGATAATTTTAGAGCAATTGCAATCTTTTGGACAAATGCATATTGCCTTGAACAATCATCTGCTCTAGTGATACTATTAGCAACAAATTCTAAAATCTGAAACCATATATATAATATAGACTTGTCCTTTTCAATTTTAACTGTCCCCAATGCTTGATGTAATAAAGAACCATCAAATCCCCATTCTTTAACTCCAGTATATGGATAACCTAAAAGTTCAAATATCTTTCTCGTATAAAACTGCAAATCATATTCATCGTATATAGTACTTGCAATTGCTGCAATTGTTCTATTTTTAAATGCTATCAAATCCTCTTTAGGTCTTGTATATCCAAATCTGTATGCATATTGTTCTTTTATCTTAAGAATATCTGCATAATCATCATCTATTTCTATTGGCTTAATACTATTTTCCAAAAATATACCTCCCATAATTCTTCATTATCAAGTGCTTGTACTTCTGTCTTAATTTCTTTATTTATTTTCATTCGCTCTGCTAGAGATATTTTATCTTCCGATGTTTCTGTTTTCTCAGTCCGAATCAGAACTGAAGCCTTATTTAATACTATAGTTGAATTTGATAATATCTCGTTGTTACATGTTTCACATTTTTCTACGTTTATATCTATATTGCCTGTTGCAATTTTATCACTATTTGATACCATAACAATCTTTATATTTCCGTCACTGTCAATATTATAATCCGATGTGGAGCTATTTAACACTGAACCTGGCTGTATGCTTTTTTCTATATCGCTCTGCGCATAAAGCGGTTCAAGCTTTTCATCATCATATTTTATAGTCAGCATTGCAGCCATTACATCTTCATTTGTCTGCATATCTAAAGAATATGTCAGGATATCTCCCTTTTTGAGTTGTTGCTTATCACTCGATATTACTACCAAGTTTCCCTCATCTGCGTACACAGCGCTTTTGTTAATAAATATTGTCATTCCCAATGTGCAAATTAAACAAAATAGAAATAACTTTACTAGTTTTAAGTTGTTTTTAACTATCTTTTTTACCTCCGATAAATAATTTAGAAAGATTAATTTAAAACTTTGGTATTATTATAGCACATTACGATTCCCAAAGTCTGCCCTCGTAACTCGAAACTTTGTTTTTTTCACAGATTTGTAGTATAATACCTATCATGAAATTACAAAAATTATACAGCAAGGTCCGTCAGGCCCTTGACGACTACAATATGATAACTGAAAATGACAAAATCGCCATCGGTGTTTCAGGCGGAAAGGATTCTCTCACTCTGCTCTATGCTCTTTCCGGCATCAGAAGCTTCTATCCTGTGCCCTTTGAGCTAGTAGCGATTGCAGTTGACCTGGGCTATGAGGATTTTGATTTAGAGCCGGTGAAGGCGCTGTGCGATGAGCTCTCTGTTGAGTTTT
>UMJC01029652.1_pt1 | contig 9693 bp, 6 predicted proteins | sample 1965941 | NCBI WGS metagenome assembly UMJC01 (sample SAMEA4836141, study PRJEB28245) | human gut metagenome | biome: gut microbiome; material: fecal sample | place: Denmark | collected 2008 | reverse complement strand
TGATTTATCATCTATTTCATTCGGAAGTAATGCAACATTTACAACCATAAGACTTAATTCTTCTTCAAAAAATAAATTACTTTCAACAAAATATGAAGATGTATATACGACATCTGAGCCAATCCAAATATGTAAGAAATGTCCTTCTGATAATATATATATTACTCATGAAGAATTTCGATTATTAGAACGATGGCTTAATAGAGGAAAATATTTAAAACTTACCCCTAAATATGAATATGAAAATGAAGAATTATATTTTTATGGATATTTCAATGTACAAGCATTAATATATGGAGGTCGAATTGTAGGTGCTGAATTGACATTTACAGCTAATTCTCCTTTTGCTTATAAATATGTAACTCAATCTTTTGATTTGACGAACAACAAATTAACATTTTCTTTAAATAGTATTTCTGATGATTTTAAACCAATTTATCCTAATATAAATATAACTTTAAAACAAGCTAGTGATTTATCTTTAATGAATATGATTGATAATTCCGTCACTTCGATTAAAAATTGTTCAGAAAACGAAACAATATCTATCAATGGTGAAAATAAAATCATCACTTCTTCACTCTCTCATACATCTCTTCCTAATGATTTTAATTATGAATTTCCAAAAATATACACATCTTATGAAATCGCTACTAACAATTTCTCGGTTTCAGCCCCATGTACAGTAACAATTAGTTACGAACTGCCAAGAAAGGTAGGTGTTTATTAATGCAAATTAAAATTCTATCATCTTGCGGTAATACATTGTTATTTGGACAGACTGCTACTTTAACAGTTCAATTATATGATGATAATGATAATATTATAAATGATACTTCTACTTATCATTATGTATGGAAAAAATATCATGAAGGTCGAGAGGTTAAATGGGACGCATCTGGACAAACAATAACAATTATATCAGATGAATGTGGTAATGTGGTATATAAAGTCTTTGTTATGGATGAGAATAGTCTCACAAATTTTTCAGGAAATTTGATTACGGACAATGAAGATAATATATATACAGCATATTTTTCTTTTGATTCTATTTTGACCGAAATATACAACGGTTCTTCTGATATACCACCATATTCTAAAGATTTAACAATAATCTTAGCTTCAAGGAATTTAAAGTTACTTGGACAAATAGTTAATATAGATTCTGATAGTATATCTTACAAGAATTCTCTTAATGCAGCAAATGAATTGTCTTTTACTGTACATAAGAATCTTGACAATATAATTGAACCTTTATGGGATAAGATAACCGATCTAAAATTGGCTTATGTTAAAGAACTAAATCAATATTATCAAATATCTGTTACTATTAACGATACATCTGATGATATAACAAAGGTAATATCTGCTACTTCTTTATGCGAAGCAGAATTGAGTCAGAAATATATTCATAATACGGAAATCAATACAGAGAATGATATTACTAGAGATGATTATACAATTACAAAATTTTATAGCCTTACTGATAAAAAAGCTTCTTTGTTAGATAGAATATTGTCGTTTGCTCCAAATTATAAAATTGGACATGTTGATGATACTCTTGTCGAACTACAAAGAAGTTTTTCTATTGATGGAACAAGTATATATGATTTCTTAATTGGTGATTGCTCTGAGCAATTTGGGTGTTTATTTCAATTCGATTCTACTTCAAGAACAATTAATGTATATGATTTATATACAAATTGTTTAAATCCTGAATGCGGATACCGTGGAGAATTTAATGATACTTGCCCTGAATGTGGCAATACTAATCTTTCATATTTTGGCAAAGATACTTCTATTTATATTGATAAGGACAACTTAACAAATTCTATTGAATTTACAACAGATATTAATTCTGTAAAGAACTGTTTTAAAGTTGTGGGTGGAGACGATGATATCAACGCTGCTATTCATAATGTCAATCCTAATGGTTCAGATATTATATATAGAATAACGGACGAACAAAAAGATGATATGTCTTCTGAACTTGTAGAGAAATTATCTGATTATGATGAATTATGTGACTTTTATAAAAGTACTTATAAATCAATCAATATTGATATCTATAATGCTATGGATAAAATATTGTATTATACTTCATCTATGATGCCGACAGTTGAGCATGAAGAAGTTACGGCATCTACCGAAGCAGCAAAACTTACCTCTGCTAAATTAAGTCCACTAGGATTACAAAAAGTAACTACTTCTACTTCTGTTGCCACAGTGAACACGGCACTGAAGATGTTAGCAAGGGTGTTTGTTAAATCAGGATATGTCAAGGTTGAAGTTGATACAGATAACACAAATACATTTACCTATGTTGGTATAGATGAACAGCATAATCATTATGGTACTTGGTATGGTCGATTTAAAGTTACCAATTATAGCAACGAAGAAGATATTGTATACACTAATTATATGGAAATTAAGGTATACGACTTATATGAAGAATATCTTGATCAAAAAATTAAGAAAAACATCGTAAGTAATGATAAAGATGGTGAAGGTAATCTATTTAATGTATTATCTATTGAAGACTTATCACAATTTAAGAATGCATTAACTTATTACTGTTTGAATAGACTTACATCTTTTTATTCTGCTATTGAAGGATGTATGAACATACTTATTGAAGCTGATCAAGCAAAACAAGGTGCAGATTTATATGAGAAGTTCTATTTAAAGTATTATAACATGCTTCAGGCATGTCAGGACGAAATTGATACTCGTAATGCAACAATAACCGAATGGAATGGTAAGTATGATTCATATGTTAGTCAGCGAAACATAATTCAAGATAAACTTAATTTTGAAAAGTATCTTGGTAAGGAATTATATAATGAATTTATATCATATATTAGAGAAGATACTTATACTAATGATAATTATATATCCGATGGATTGACCAATGAAGAACTGTTAAATAAAGCCGAGGAATTGTTGAATACGGCTAAATTAGAATTATTCAAGTCAAGTGAAAGACAACACAGTATATCTTCGACTTTGTATAATTTGTTGCAGATGAAAGAATTTTCTGAAATTATTGATAAGTTCCAATTAGGTAATTGGATAAGAGTCAAAGTCGATAATAATATATATAGATTAAGACTTGTATCTTATGAAGTAAATAATAGTGGTATAGAAAATATTAATGTTGAATTTTCTGATGTTACACAAACTTTAAATGGTCAAAATGATACAAAAAGTATCATCAGTAAAGCTCAACAGATGGCTACTAATTATAGTTATGTAAGTACTCAAGCAAAGAAAGGTGAACAAGCACAGAATTCTATTGCTTCTCTTCTTACTAATGGTTTTAATACGGCTATAACCGCAATAAAAAATGCTGATACAGAAGATATTATTATTAATAAAAATGGTATATCTGCTAGAGCATTAAATGATATAGAGTCTGCGTATGAACCTAAACAACTTAAGATTATTCATAATATGATTGTATTCACCGAAGATAACTGGCTTACAGCTTCTACAGCGATTGGTGAGATAAAATATACATTAGACGGACAAGAGTTTTCATCTTATGGAATAATTGCTAAGAGTATGATATCTGGAATAATAATTGCAGGACACATATATTCAGCTAATTATTCTTCTACAAATAAGACAGGGACTCATATTGATCTTGACTCAGGTTCATTTTCTTTAGCTGGTGATAAGATTATTTATTCAGCAGGAGGAAATAAACTTACACTTAAAGATGTGCTTGTTGAGTATACGACTGAAGATGATAAGGGTGAAAAAACACAAATTGTTACAGGTCTTGATACTGTTGCGATTAAGGTAGATACAATTAATTCAAAATATATCAGTACAGATAATTTTTCTGCTAAGTTTGCAGAGATAGACATTGTAAAAATTAATGAGTTGTATGCAAATTCTGCTTTTATTACTTCTCTTAATTCTTATACATCTAATTCTATTAATTCTACAGTTAATACCGAGTTTGTTAAGACTCTTATTGCTGGTCATGCTACTCTTAATGATTTATTTACAAGTAATTTTACAATAGGTTCTGATGATTGTGGTTCTGTTCTTATGAACGGTTCTACAATGCAATTTAAAGACAAAAACGGCAATGTATATGTTCAAATAGGCACAGACAAATCTGGTGGACATTCTATTATTATTAATGATAGTAATGGAACTGCTATTATGAATGGTTCAGGTATTACTGCTAATGCTATTGCAGATGGTTTAATTGTGGACAAAATGGTTAAGAAGAAAGATACAACTTATAATGGTATCTCAGGTGATAAGCTTAACATAGATTCTGTAGTGACAAGTATTAATGAGGGTAATAAAACCATTAAATCTTCTCTTATCTATTTTGATGAAGATAAACAAACGCTCGATACCAAATTAGGTAAAATGATAGAAACAGACACTACGATAAACAATAGTCTTAACACAATTAAAAACTCAGTCAACGAAAACACCTCTGCAATTACACAAGTTACTATGTCTGCAAATGGTAATAATCTATTAAGAAATTCTGATACATTAATATTTGATGAATACATAATCGGTTCAAAGCTTATTGATGCAAGTAATAATATTCTTGTTGATAGAAACGGTTATATATTAGTCGGTTAATTAAAGAGCTGAGAAATCAGCTCTTTTATTTTTTTTAAAAGAAAGGAAATAAAAAATATGGCAAATAAAAAAATAACAGATGCTACTCAGATAAGCACTATGTCTGGTAGTGATAAATTATTCGTTAATTCAGGTGATGATTTAAAGCAAATCACACTAGATCAAGCTGTCGCAGCATCAACACCAGTTCAACAACTAAACAGCAATATAGAATTTTCCACTTTGGTAAGAAAAGCAAAAAATTTAGAACCAAACACAGACTTAAATACCATAACTACATCTGGAATATATTATCTTCTAAACGCAACAACATGGGGGAATGTTCCAAATACTAAAGTAACAAATAGTTATCTTATAGTGATTGCGGCTAACACAAAAAGATGTACACAAATATTGCTTCCTGGAAATGACACTGCAATATACATTCGTTCTACTTATACTGATAATACATTGTGGACTAATTGGAAATCTAATAATACAGATATAGAAATAAAAAACTGTTTCTGCAAAAATATTGCAAGTATAAATGGTACTCTTGAAGGTTATGGCTATAATTATTGTTATTATAATAATTCTACTAAAATAGGAATATTACACTTTGCGTCTCGAATTGAAACACCAGATTCTACATTAAATAATTTTTCTGGCTATTATGATGTGACAACAGTTCTTAAAAATATGGGTATTACTAGCTTTAATAAAATATTGGAAAGCAATTATACTCCATACGATTCCACAGGTGTAGTTCGAGCAAAGTTGATAGGCTATGGAACAACATTATTATATAGCTCTGCAAGTCAACATTATGCTTTTGCTCGATATTATACAAAAGATGGAGAGAAAGGCGCATGGGCAACAAGCGAATTCCAAAAGGGTGATTATATTACAGGTTCGCTTATATTTAGTTAAGTTTCAGAGACTGCTTTAGTAATTACACCGTCGTATTTAATATTATTACTGTTTAATTGTAATATTTATATTTCTTTTCAATAGGAGAATCTTTAATTGCATTCTCCTATTTTTTACAAAAAACTTCACATGAAATACCGATTTCTTAACACATCTATATACAAGGGTTAAATCGCTAGTATTTGACCAAATTAAGGCTTTTATATAATTATATGATAAATTGATGGTGTATTTTATATTTAAATCAATTTGAGCCATATATAAGCGATTTTATATAAGCATATAGACATAAACAAAAATTTTTTAGGGAACATTCCTGGTTATAATAATCAGAAGTGTTCCCTATTTTTTACGATTTTAATTTAATATGGTATAATTATTTCAGTTAATATTTGTGGAGGTATATTATTATGAAAGAGGGAATTGAAGCTTATATTATTGAGAGCAATTTGAAGGTTAGAAAGGTAACTGTCGCTCATGTTACTGGTAATCTTGCTACTGTACGATTTGAAGAAGGCGGTGGAATCAGAGTACCTATTAATAGATTGTACGGATCTGAGGAAGAGGCTGCTAAAGAATTGAAATATAAAACCGAAGCGAAAAAACCGCCTCATAACTATTTGAACGGACAATTGTTATAAAATAAATTTAAAGGAGATGTATTTTATTATACACCTCCTTTTTCTTAAAATGTAGAATGTAGACAATTTTGGAGTAAATCTACATTCTGTTTAATTCAATATATAAGATTCGAACTTATATTTTAAACACCGACTGTTTATTGACTTAGATAAAAATATAATTATACTGCCCTTATTTTTGACGACACTTTTGACGACACTTTTTTCGTACTATGACGACCTAAAACGGTCTAAAATGATACTTTTTGAAAATCCTCAATCTTCTAAGTCCGCATAAACACTGGATTTCTGTAGTGTTGTAGTAATGGACTAGAGGGGAGTCGAACCCCTGTCCGAAAACCCATTCCCTGTTCTTCTACTATCATAGTTGATTGTTTAACATTCCCTCCGGTACACGGGAATCAACACCCTTGCACCTTTAGTAGCTTCATGATACGACCAGCATCTCAAAGCTTTGATACTGTCGTTTCCTACATGTTCGAAGCCTGGGTCTTAAAGTGTAGGTGCTTTAAGTCAGACTGCTGCAATTAGGCAGCGTATGCTAAATTATCGTTAGCGTTTATATTTAAGTTTGGATTTTGACGCTTTCCTGCGGATAGCTTCACCAGCTTCAAGATCCCCGTCGAAACCTTTACTAGCCCCTGTGTAAGCAGTTTTATCTGCTTATTTATATTAACATTGGCATAATGCCAAGTCAATGAACTTGTTATTCAAAACTGATAAAATATTTCTAAAATCTGAGATTCTTGTTCTTGAATTCCTTCTGTGCATCTCTTATCTGGTCTTTCTTTGCAATAGAATCTCTCTTGTCAAAGTTCTTCTTACCTTTTCCAAGACCAATTTCCATCTTCACCTTTCCCTCTTTCAGATATACCTGAAGTGGAACAAGTGTGTATCCTTTTATTGTAAGTTCACCTGTAAGCTTATTAATCTGATTCTTGTGAAGAAGCAGCTTCTTAGGCCTTAAAGGATCTTTATTGAATATGTTTCCCTTCTCATATGGTGTAATATTCATACCTAATACATACACTTCACCATTCTCAATCTTAATGTAAGATTCCTTAATTGAGCACTTACCTGCTCTGATTGATTTAACCTCAGTGCCGTGAAGTACCATGCCAGCCTCGTATTTCTCTTCTATAAAATAATCAAAATAAGCTTTCTTATTGTTCGCTATAAGTCTGTTTCCTGATGCGCTTGTTTTTGATGCCATGTCAGTCTCCATTCTATTCTATGCAAATGCAAAATCAATTGTTCTTAGTATCTTATCGGTGCCTATAACCACAACCTTAACCTTCTGTCCGAGCTTATAGCTTCTGTTTCCGAGTTCTCCTACCATCTCATAGTGTTCCTCGTCAAATGTATAGAAGCCCTTCATATTATTGATAGAAACCATGCCCTCGATAGTGTTTGGAAGTTCAACATATACGCCCCACGCGGTAACACCCGAAACAACTCCATCAAATGTTTCTCCAACAAACTGTTCCATATACTCAGCCATTTTAAGCTTGTCTGTATCTCTTTCAGCATCTGCCGCACGCCGCTCCATCGCACTTGTCTGGACAGCAACATCCGGTAATATTGCATCATAATGGTCAGCTCTCTTAGGACTTAAACCTCCGTGAAGATTTTCCTTGATAATTCTATGAATCTGGAGATCAGGATATCTTCTGATAGGCGATGTGAAATGACAGTAATACTTGGCAGCGAGTCCAAAATGTCCTACACATTCAGTAGTATACTTAGCTTTCTTCATAGAGCGGAGTGTCAGTCTGCTTATAAGATTCTCAGCATCAGAACCCTCTATCTCAGAAAGAAGCTTCTGAATCTCCTTAGGTCTTAAATCATCAGTAAGTCTTAATGTATAACCAAAGTTATTAATAAATGTGGCTAACTTACGCATTTTTTCCGGATCAGGATTCTCATGAGTTCTATATAGAAATGGCATATCCTGCCAGAAATAATCCTCTGCAACAGTTTCATTAGCAGCAAGCATAAAATCCTCAATAATCTTAGTTGCTACATTTCTGTCATATGGCTTAATATCAGTCGGGTGGCCATTCTCATCAAGTATAATCTTACTTTCAGGGAAATCAAAATCAACCGAACCTCTTGCAAATCTCTTCTTTCTAAGAAGCTCCGCAGCCTCTTCCATCATATGAAACATTGGAACAAGCTCTTTATACTTCATAATTTCATTAGTATCATTATCTACAAGAATCTTTTTTACACTTGTATAGCTCATCCTTCTGTCTACATTAATAACAGTTTCACATATTCTATGTCCAACAATATTTCCCTTTTCATCAATATCCATAAGGCAGCTGAGTGCCAGTCTGTCTTCTCCCTGATTAAGTGAACATATCCCATTAGATAACTTATGCGGTATCATTGGAATAACACGGTCTACAAGGTAAACACTCGTACCTCGTTTAAGTGCCTCTTTATCCAGCGCGCTTCCCTCTGTAACATAATGGCTTACATCCGCAATGTGGACACCTAGATGATATACAGGTCCTTCTTTCGAGATAGATACTGCATCATCTAAATCCTTCGCATCCTCACCATCTATAGTAACCATCTGAACATTTCTTAAATCAACTCGTCCAGCCTTATCCTTTTCACTGACAACATCAGGAATATCATTAATTGCCTTCTTAACTGATTCAGGAAACTCCACTGGTAAATCATATGCCTTGATAATAGACATTATGTCCACACCCGGGTCATCTATATGTCCAAGTACTTCTGTGACCTTCCCCTGTGGATTCTTACTCTGGCTGCCGTAATCACTTATAGAAGCAACTACCTTAGAACCTTCAACCGCTCCATTCATGAATTCCTGTGGTATAAATATATCACAGTTAATCTTTGCATTATCAGGAATAACAAAACCATACGTTCTGTTCTTCTGGAATGTTCCGACAACTTCCTTAACCTCATGCTCAACAATAGCAACAATTTTACCTTCAGCCCTCTTACCGCCATTCTTCTCAGTAGTTATCACAACCTTGACTTTATCATGATAGAAAGCATTCATCGTGTCATTAGCCTTGACAAATATATCATCTTCCCTGTCAGGTATTACTACAAAGCCAAATCCCCTGCTTGTGCTTTCAAATGTTCCAACAAGTGCTACATTTTCAGGCTTCATATACTTACCCTTCTTTGATACACCTATTGTTCCATCTGCAACAAGACTGTCAAGCACTTCCATAAGCTCAGAACGCTTAGCTTTAGGAATATCGAGAAGCATAGCGATTTCTTTAGCTTTCATTGGAACATACAGTTCATTATTAAGAATCATATCAGCAAGCATCTGTCTTCGCTGTTTAAATATATCCTTCTCCATATCCCTTATATCCCTTTCTAACCATTAAATATACAGATTCTACCAGATTGCTCGTAAAAGCAAAAACACTCTTAAGAAATTATCCGTTTCTTAAGAGTGTTCGTAATTTAGAAATTAAAATTAAGTATAACTGCTATAACAATAAAAAGAATTACAAGAATCTTGGTTATCTTA
>UMJC01014012.1_pt1 | contig 10063 bp, 9 predicted proteins | sample 1965941 | NCBI WGS metagenome assembly UMJC01 (sample SAMEA4836141, study PRJEB28245) | human gut metagenome | biome: gut microbiome; material: fecal sample | place: Denmark | collected 2008 | reverse complement strand
TACGGATAAGATAGAGACGAGACTTTCAAACGGTCTTGATAAACTTGAAAGCGGCGAAGCTGATACCATACTTATAAGCGGTATGGGAGGTGCTTTGATAAGAGATATTCTTATGAAAGAGAAAGACAAGACAATTAGTGCAGGTGAACTTGTTTTATCACCGCAGTCAGAAATATATCTTGTCAGAAGATGTCTTCATGAACTCGGTTTTTTCATAGATATGGAAAAGATGGTTTTTGACATGGGAAAATATTATGTTGTAATAAGGGCCGTAAGAAAAGACATGATGGAATGTTTAGGACAGCATAATAAAGAAGTTGCGGAAATAAATCATTCCGGAAGTATAATAAATATTGATGAGACATACGATGAAGCTGATTATGTATATGGGAAATACCTGATAGCTGCAAAGAATGATGTCTTTGCTGAATTTCTGGCTAAGGAAAAAGAACGCATGGAAAAAGTGATGGCTTCACTAAAAAAAAGCGGTATGTCCGATGAAGAAATAAGTAAACAAAAGATAATTGCTGAATATGATTTATTGTTAAAGACAATATGCAGGATGCAGTAAATAAAATTTTGTGAGCGGAAAGGGATAGTGTGGATATGGTTAAAGTGACAGTTTCCGGTGTAACAAAGGAATATGAGACCGGGATTACATATGGAGAAGTTTCAAAAGATTTTAAAGAAAATTGCAAATATGACATAATTTTGGCAAAACAGGATGCAAAGCTTATCGAGTTAAATAAAAAGATAAAAACTGATTGTGAGATAGAATTTTTAGATATTTCGGACCCAAACGGTCACAAAACATATGTCAGAGGCGTAAATCTGCTGTTGCTGGATGCTTTTTACGAAGTGTGTAAGGATATGCCGCTCAAAAATGTATTTATAAAATATATGATAGGTGACAGTTGCTACTGTGAAGCAGAGGGCATTGAAATAACGGATGAAATTTTAAAAAAAGTCGAGGAAAAGATGCACGAGCTTGTTAAAAAGGATATACCTTTTGAAAAGCGTGTAGTAAGCACTCAGGAAGCATCGGATATTTTTGAAAAACACAAGATGTATGATAAAAAGAAACTGTTTGAGTATAGGAGAGTGTCAACGGCAAACATCTATTCACTTGACGGTTTTGAGGATTATTATTACGGCTATATGCCATCAGGCAGCGGATTACTTAAATATTTCACGATAGAAAAGTATGATAATGGTTTTATGGTGAATATGCCAAACCAGAAAACTCCTACGGAAGTGAAAAATCATGTTCCGAGTCCGAAGCTGTTTAAGACACTTCAGGAAGCCGGAAACTGGGGGAAAGTGGTTAATGTAAGAACTGTAGGAGCGTTAAATGAAATTGTTGCAAATGGAGGGGCATCAAACCTTATTCTTGTGCAGGAGGCATTACAGGAAAAGAAAATCGCACAGATAGCGGAAAAGATAGCCGGGGATGCGAGTAAAAAGTTTGTGATGATAGCCGGACCGTCATCATCAGGAAAAACATCATTTTCGCACAGATTATCCATTCAGCTTAGGACATTTGGCATAACACCGCATCCTATCTCGCTCGACAATTATTTCAAAAATAGGGAAGATACGCCGATAGATGAAAACGGAAACTATGATTTTGAGTGTCTTGAAGCTATAGATGTGGAGCAGTTCAACAAGGATATGACTGCACTTTTAGCCGGAGAGACCGTTCAGATGCCGGTGTTTAACTTTCTTACGGGACATAGGGAATACAAAGGTGATTTTCTAAAACTTGGAAAGGATGATATACTTGTGCTTGAGGGTATTCACGGCTTAAATGACAAACTTTCATATTCACTCCCGAAAGAAAGTAAGTTTAAGATATATATAAGTGCACTTACCCAGTTAAATATTGATGAGCACAATAGAATATCGACAACTGACGGCAGACTTATAAGACGAATGGTAAGAGATGCGCGAACGAGAGGTTCAACGGCAGCAAAAACCATCTCAATGTGGCCGTCGGTAAGGAGGGGGGAGGACAAATATATATTCCCGTTCCAGGAGGAAGCAGATGTGATGTTCAATTCGGCACTCATATATGAGCTTGCGGTATTAAAACCATATGCCGAAGCGATACTCTTTGGAATACCAAAGGATGCACCGGAGTATATAGAAGCAAAAAGGCTGCTTAAATTCCTTGATTATTTCCTTACGATAAGCAGTGAGGGAATACCTAAAAATTCGCTTATGCGTGAGTTTGTGGGTGGAAGTGTTTTTAATGTTTAGATAAATGACAGAAAGGAAACGACATAATATGGCAAAGATAATTGATGGTAAGAAGATTTCACAGGAGATTAAGGATGAACTCAAGGAGAGAGTGGCTGCTCTTAAGGAAAAGGGTGTTGAGGTTACTCTTGCGGTTATTCAGGTTGGTAATAACCCGGCTTCAACTGTTTATGTTGGCAATAAGAAAAAGGCTTGTGCTTATGTTGGCATAAGATCACTTGCGTATGAACTTCCGGAGGAGACTACGGAAGCAGAGCTTCTTGAACTTTTAGAGAAGTTAAATAAAGATGACTCAGTTAATGGAATTTTGGTTCAGCTTCCACTTCCTAATCATATTGATGAGGATAAGGTTATTAAGACTATCGCACCTGAAAAAGATGTTGACGGTTTCCATCCTGAGAGTGTCGGAAGACTTAGCATAGGACAGAAAGGTTTTGTTTCATGTACACCGGCAGGTATCATTCAGCTTTTGAAGCGTTCTGATATAGAGATTGACGGTAAAGAGTGCGTTATCATAGGAAGAAGCAATATCGTAGGGAAACCTATGTCTATGCTTTTGCTTAGGGAAAACGGAACTGTTACCATCTGCCATTCACATACAAAGGATTTAAAAGAAGTTACAAAACGTGCGGATATACTTATTGTTGCGATAGGTAAGACAAAATTTGTAACTGCCGATTATATCAAAGAGGGGGCTGTTGTTATTGATGTCGGAATGGACAGAGATGAGAACGGGAAACTCTGTGGAGATGTTGATTATGCAGATGTAGAGCCAAAGGCCGGTGCGATAACACCTGTTCCGGGCGGAGTAGGTCCTATGACTATCGCAATGCTTATGCATAACTGTGTAAGCTCAGTTGAAGAATAATTATAGAAAAGAGGAATACAGTGAATATATTTTTTGTATCATTGGGATGTGATAAGAACCTTGTGGATAGTGAGATGATGATTACATCTCTTAGAAAAAACGGTTTTGTCCTTACGGATGATATTGAGGATGCGGATGTTATTGTTGTAAATACCTGTTGTTTTATAGGTGATGCAAAAGAGGAGAGCATCAACACGCTTATCGAGATGGGTGGTTACAAGGAGGGAAGATGCAAACTTCTGGTTGCAGCGGGCTGCCTTGCACAGAGGTACCACAATGAGATTAAGGAGGATATTCCTGAAGTTGACCTTATTGTCGGAACGATGGGATATGAGGATTTATCAGAAAAGATAAATGAAGCTTTAGGCGGCAAAGGAGTTTTAGAGTCTTTAAAGGACATTGATTATCTTCCGACACCGCTTACCGACAGAGACAGTATGTCAGGCGGTTACTATGCGTACTTAAAGATTGCTGAGGGATGTGACAAGTGCTGTACCTACTGCGTTATTCCAAAAGTCAGAGGTCATTACAGAAGTGTTCCAATGGATAATCTTATCGCACAGGCAAAACATCTTGTTGCAAACGGAGCAAAGGAACTTATCCTTGTCGCACAGGAGACTACCCTTTACGGTAAGGATATTTATGGCGAAAAGAGTCTGCCAAAGCTTTTAGAGGAACTTTCTAAGATTGATGAGCTTAAATGGATAAGGATATTATATTGTTATCCTGAGGAGATTACGGATGAGCTTATATCTGCGATAAAAAATCTTCCGAAAGTCTGCCATTATCTTGATATGCCTATCCAGCACGGTTCAGATGATGTGCTTAGGAGAATGGGAAGATGGACGAACAGGGAGCAGATAGAAAAAACTGTTGCAAAACTCAGAGAGGAAATCCCTGACATTGCACTTAGGACAACTCTTATAACGGGATTTCCGGGTGAAACGGAAGATGATTTTGAGCAGGTAAAAGAGTTTGTAAAGAAAATGGAGTTTGACAGGCTCGGCGTATTTACTTATTCAAGAGAAGAAGACACACCTGCGGCTGAGATGGACGGTCAGATAGACGAGGAAGTCAAAGAAGCAAGGCGTGACGAGATAATGCAGATACAGCAGGATATTGCTTTTGACAAGAGTAATTCAAGAGTGGGAGAAATATACGAGGTAATGATAGAGGGAAGACTTCCAGACGAAGGAGTATATATTGCGAGAACATATATGGATGCTCCGGATGTTGACGGATATGTTTTCATTCAGTCAGATTACAATCTTGATTCAGGCGATTTTGTTAAGGTCGAGGTAACAAGATCAGATGAGTATGACCTTATAGCCGAAATAATAGAATGAGAGGATGACAGTATGAATCTACCAAATAAAATAACAATGTTAAGAGTTATAATGATACCGTTCTTTGCATTTTTTATGCTTACGGACGTTGTCGGAAATTCTAAGTATATTGCCGTTGCAATCTTTATCATAGCATCACTTACGGATACGCTTGACGGATTTATCGCAAGGAAATACAATCTTGTGTCAAACTTCGGAAAGTTTATGGACCCGCTTGCAGATAAACTGCTTGTCAGCACGGCACTCATATGTTTTGTATCTGTACCTGATAATCCTATGCCGGTATGGGGAGTTATTGTTATCATAAGCAGAGAGTTTATCATAAGTGGTTTCAGACTTGTTGCCGCAAATGAGGGCATTGTGCTCGCTGCAAGCTGGTGGGGCAAGATTAAGACCACTGTCCAGATGGTGATGTCAGTGCTCCTTATTGTGAATTTTGACGGTGAAGTGATAGATATTATCGAAAATATATTTATCTATGCGGCTATCGCTCTGACGGTAATATCACTTGTGGATTATCTCATTAAGAACTGGAAAGTTCTTGACGACGGAAAAATGTGATACAGAAAGGCTGACAAAAGATGGATAAAGTAATAGTTGTCGGAGGAGGAGCAGCAGGAATTATGGCTGCTATATCTGCCGCAGAGTCGGGAGATAGTGTGCTTCTTATCGAAAAGAACGAAAAACTTGGAAAAAAAATTTATATCACCGGCAAGGGAAGATGTAATATAACAAATGACAGCGATGTTGAAAATCTGCTGAAAAATGTAAGGTCAAATCCAAAGTTTTTATACAGTGCTTTTTATACATTTGACAGTTACCGCATGATGGACTTTTTAGAAAGCGAAGGACTTAAGATAAAGACTGAACGCGGAAACAGGGTTTTTCCGGAGTCTGATAAGTCATCTGATGTGATAAGGACACTGAAAAAAGCACTTGAAAAAAGAAAAGTAAAGATACTTTTAAATACAAGGGTAAATAAAATAGATATTAAAGACGGTATATGCAAAGGTGTAGAAGTACAGTCGGGCAGCAGGAGTGGAAATTATACGGCTGATAAAGTTATAGTTGCGACAGGCGGCTGTTCTTACCAGTCAACAGGCTCGACCGGGGACGGCTATAAATTTGCAAAAGATGCAGACATAAAGGTGACAAAATGTTATCCGTCACTTGTGCCGTTTAATATTGACTCTGATATACCAAAGAGATTGCAAGGGCTTTCGCTTAGAAATGTGAAAATGACGCTTACCGATAAAGGCAGGGCTGTATATGAGGAACTTGGCGAGATGCTGTTTACGCATTTTGGCGTGAGCGGACCACTTGTACTTAGTGCGAGTACACTTGTTGCAGGTAAGGATATGTCTGATGTAAAGATAAGTATAGACTTAAAACCTGCTTTGTCAAATGAACAGCTTGATGAGAGGATACTCAGAGATTTTTCCGAAAATAAAAACAGTTATTTTAAGAACAGTCTGTCAAGACTTCTGCCGTCAAAACTGATTCCGGTGATAGTGGAACTTTCAGGTATTGATGAGCAGAAACAGGTAAATAACATAACAAAAGAAGAAAGACATAAGCTAGTCAGTCTTTTAAAGGGAGTGACATTTAAAATAGACAGTCTGCGTGGATTTAATGAAGCCATAATAACAAAAGGCGGTGTGTCGGTTAAGGAGATAAATCCGGGGACTATGGAATCAAAGAAAGTTAAGGGACTTTTCTTTGCCGGAGAGGTTCTTGATCTCGATGCGGTCACGGGAGGATACAATCTTCAGATAGCATGGTCAACAGGGTATCTTGCAGGAATGAACTGAAATTCTTCGTTCAGAAGATTTCGAGAGCACATAACAGGACAACGGAGGGAAATATGTATAATATAGCAATAGACGGACCGGCAGGAGCCGGAAAAAGTACGATAGCAAAAAAGGCGGCAAAAAAACTTGATTTTATCTATGTTGACACGGGAGCTATGTATAGGGCAATAGCACTTTATTTTATAAGAGCCGGTGTGAAAGCCGAGGATGAAAAGACAATAAGTGAAAAATGTGTGGATATTGATGTTTCGATAGATTATGTTGACGGTGCACAGCAGGTTATCTTAAACGGAGAAAATGTAAATGACTTTATCAGAACAGAACAGGTCAGCATGATGACTTCAAATATATCAAAATATCCTGCTGTAAGAGAAAAACTCTTAAATCTCCAGAGACAGCTTGCTGCACAGAAAAATGTCATAATGGACGGCAGGGATATAGGAACATGTGTACTGCCTGATGCAAAGACAAAGATATTCCTTACGGCGAGTGCGAAAGAGAGAGCGAGAAGAAGATATAAAGAGCAGGTTGAAAGAGGAATAGAGTGTGACATCGACCAGATAGAGAAAGATATAATAGCAAGGGACGAGCAGGATATGAACAGGAAGACAGCACCTTTAAAGCAGGCTGAGGATGCCGTGCTTATCGACTCGTCTGATATGAGCATTGAGCAGGTGGTTGATGCGATAATTGAAACTTTTGAAGCTACAGCTCATTCGCAAGCTTGACATTTGCTGTCAAGCTATGCGCCAATGACTGAATTTTATGGGATTACAGCCCCATGCATCGAAGATGCATTTATAATGGGCTGTAATCGTTACTGGTCGCACTGTAGGTGTGAACAGTAAACATTTGAAGCTACAAAATAAAATCATCGGAGAATGTGCTTTCAGGTTATGTTAAGAAAAGCCATTGTCACGGAAAAAAGGGAGCGATATGAGAGAAGTTACAACTGCAAAGAGTGCAGGATTTTGTTTCGGAGTCAGGCGTGCCGTTGACATGGTATATGCTGAGGCTAAGAAAGATAACAGGGTATTTACACTCGGACCTATCATTCACAATGAGCAGGTAGTAAAAGATTTAGAAAAAAAAGGTGTAAAAGTCATAGATTCTGTTAATGATATAAGTGAAAAAGAAAATACAACTATAATAATACGTTCACACGGAGTGCCGCAGAATGTCATAAATGCACTTAAAGAAAAAAAAGTAAATATCGTTGATGCGACCTGTCCTTTTGTGTCAAAGATACACAAAATAGTAAAGCAGGCATCTGAGGATGGGAAAACGGTTGTGATTGTCGGAAGTGATAATCATCCTGAAGTAGAAGGGATAAAAGGCTGGTGCGTCAGCAAACCGATAGTTATAGAAAGTGCTTCGGAGGCTGAAAAACTAGACAATTTCGGCGGCAAAAAATTGTGTATTGTGTCACAAACGACATTTAATTACAAGAAATTCAAAGATATAGTTGATATTTTATCCAAAAAGAGTTATGATATAGATGTTATGAATACAATTTGCAACGCTACCGAAGAGCGTCAGACAGAAGCGGGTACTATTGCGAGGCAATCCGACGCGATGTTAGTAATAGGTGGAAAACATAGTTCAAACACCCAGAAACTTTATGAAATTTGTAGAAAAGAGTGTGAGAACACATATTTTATACAGACACTTGATGACCTGGATTTGAAGCAATTTCAATCTTTTCGTAGCGTGGGTATTACTGCCGGGGCTTCAACCCCAAATAATATTATTAAGGAGGTTCAATCATATGTCAGAAATGAATAATGAATTTGAACAGTTATTGGAAGAATCATTAGTAACAATCCACAATGGAGAGATTGTAGAAGGGACAGTTATCAGCGTTAAGGAAGACGAGATCATCTTAAATATCGGTTATAAGGCTGACGGTATCATTACAAGAAATGAATACAGCAATCAGTCAGGCATCGACCTTAGAGAAGTTGTTAAAGAGGGCGACAAGATGAAAGCTAAAGTTCTTAAAGTAAACGACGGTGAGGGACAGGTTCTTCTCACATACAAGCGTTTAGCTATGGAGCAGAGTAATGAGCACATCAGAGAAGCTTTCGAGAACCACACTGTATTAAAGGCAACTGTAACAGATGTATTGACAGGTGGATTAAGTGTTGTTGTTGAAGAGACAAAGGTATTTATCCCTGCAAGTCTTGTATCAGACACATACGAGAAAGATCTTTCAAAGTATGCAGGACAGGAAATAGAGTTTGTTATCAGTGAGTTCAATCCTAAGAAGAGAAGAATCATCGGTGACAGAAAGCAGCTTTTAGTTGCAGAAAAGAAGAAACTTCAGGAAGAATTATTCGCAAGAATCCATGTTGGAGATGTTGTAGAAGGAACAGTTAAGAATCTTACAGACTTTGGTGCATTTATTGATTTAGGCGGAGCAGACGGACTTCTCCATATCTCAGAAATGTCATGGGGTCGTGTCGAGAATCCTAGAAAAGTATTTAATGTCGGAGACAAGACAAAAGTTCTTATCAAAGACATCAAGGATGATAAGATTGCACTCAGCCTTAAGTTTGAGGATCAGAACCCTTGGTTAAACGCTGCTGATAAGTACAGCGTAGGTTCTGTTGTGAAAGGCAAAGTTGCAAGAATGGCTGATTTCGGTGCTTTTGTTGAGCTTGAGCCGGGAGTTGATGCATTACTCCATGTTTCACAGATTTCAAGAGAGCATGTAGATAAGCCTTCAGATGTATTAAAGGTTGGTCAGGAAGTAGAAGCAAAGGTTGTTGACTTTAATTCAGAAGACCATAAGATCAGCTTAAGTATAAAAGCTCTTTTAAATGACAATGATCAGGAAGAAGAAGTAACTGAGTAATCAGAACACAGGATGTTCTTGGAAGCGCCAGTCCGTTTGTTCGGATTGGCGTTTTTGATTAAGGAGGGACGAGAGAATGGGCGATTATGAAAAGTTTAAAGAAAAAGTATATCAGCTTACGAAGATTGATCTTAGCAGTTACAAAGAAAGACAGATGAAAAGGCGTATTGATTCGTTGATAACAAAAAATAAGATAAAAAGTTATGATGAATATATAGAAGCTATCAAATCAGATAAAAAAATGCTCGATGATTTTGTTACCTATCTTACGATAAATGTATCAGAGTTTTATCGTAATCCTGAGCAGTGGAAACTTCTTGAAAACGAGATACTTCCATACCTTTTCGAGCGTTTTGGAAATAATCTCAAGATATGGAGTGCGGCGTGTTCAACGGGAGATGAACCATATACGCTTGTAATGCTTCTTTCAAAATTTATACCTTTAAATAAGATAAAGGTCATAGCAACCGATCTTGACAGGGTTGTTCTTGAAAAAGCTCATATTGGATTGTATGATGAAAAGAGTCTTAAGGGACTTCCAAAAGAATATATCACGAAATATTTTACTAAAGTCGGTACAAAAAGTTATCAGATTTCGGATGATATAAAGAAATGCGTAGAATTTAAACAACACAACCTTTTAAAGGATTCATATCCTTCAGATTGCAATATGATAATCTGCAGAAATGTGATGATTTATTTTACGGAGGAAGCTAAGGCGGAAATATATAAAAAGTTTAATGCGTCTCTAAAAAGTGACGGCATATTGTTTGTTGGAAGTACAGAACAGATAATATCACCTGGAGATTCAGGCTTTTCTACATATAAATCATTTTTCTATAAAAAGGCAGCTAGGTAGCAGGCTGCTTTTTGTTATGTTTGTTTTTGTATGTGGACAGTGAAGATAGTTAACAGGCTTTTT
>UMJC01008040.1_pt1 | contig 10114 bp, 9 predicted proteins | sample 1965941 | NCBI WGS metagenome assembly UMJC01 (sample SAMEA4836141, study PRJEB28245) | human gut metagenome | biome: gut microbiome; material: fecal sample | place: Denmark | collected 2008 | reverse complement strand
TTGCAGAAGGAATTGCAGATGGTGTTGACCGGTATTACGAGAGAAGAGGAGAAAAGAATGAAGAAAAATGAATTATCGCGATTATCGTATCACTTGTGATCGCAGCACTTGTCATGGGATTAATGAAAGCGATGGCAGAAGCGGATATCAATTGGTTTCAAAGCTGTCAGATCGCAGGAATGAGATCTTTGGGATTAAGTCTAGGATGGATCCTTGGAATTTTAGGATTGTTTTTAGGAATGTATCAGTTTGCGATTCTGATCATTGTAGTTGGAGGAGTCCTTGGGATGATCTATATGATCGTTGCAATGATGAGCTATCCGAATACGAAGAAAGATATGATCGCGTATGTTGTGTTGATCACTATATTGGTCGCAACATTCATATCATATTTTGTTTTGAAAGAGTTTGTTTTATCATCACTGATCAACAATGGCGGGTCTACAACCCATTTTTTAAATAACATTTTATAAAGACAAAGACATTAGGAGACAGACATGATACCAAAAGACCCAGTGATGTTATTAAGCTACATCAATACACAATTACGAGATTTTTACGATTCATACGAAGACCTGTGTAAGTCACTCGATCTCGATCAAAATGAAGTAAAACAAAAGCTTTCCATGATCGGATACGAATATGATGAATCATTAAATCAGTTTAAGTAGCAGACTAGTCGAATCAATGAAAATATGTTAAAATTGTACGTAAAGGAGAACATATTTATGGAGTTGATTCGGTTAGAAAATGTAAAGAAAATATATCAGACAGGAGAGGTGATCACCAAAGCCGTAGATGGGATCGATTTTACGGTGAATCAGGGTGAGTTCGCCTTGATCATTGGCGCCAGTGGTGCAGGAAAAACTACCGTTTTGAACATTTTAGGAGGTATGGATACTGCGACCAGTGGCGCTGTTTATATTGATGGAGAAGATATCTCCAAATGGAATAAAAAACAACTGACAGGATATCGAAGAGATGACATAGGATTTGTATTTCAGTTTTACAATCTGGTGCCCAATCTTACTGCAACAGAGAATGTAGAATTGGCACTTCAGATCAGTAAGAATCCTCTGAAAGCAGAAGAAGTATTAAAAGATGTGGGACTTGGACACCGTCTGAATAATTTCCCTGCGCAGTTATCTGGTGGGGAACAGCAGAGAGTTTCTATTGCACGTGCATTGGCAAAGAATCCAAAGATCTTGCTCTGTGATGAGCCAACTGGTGCCCTGGATTATCAGACAGGAAAATCTATTTTAAAATTATTGCAGGATACCTGTCACATGAAAGGAAAAACAGTGGTTGTGATCACACATAACCTTGCGATCGCACCGATGGCAGACCGTGTGATCGAGATGAAGAACGGAAAGATCAGCAATATTACGATAAACGAACACCCTCAGCCGGTGGAGACGATTGAATGGTAGGAAATGCGTATGAAGAAAACGGCATTACATAAAGATATATACAGAACGATCACAGGAACCCTTCCGAGATTTTTATCAATCTTTTTTATCGTTGTACTGGGCGTTGCATTCTATTCAGGAATCCGTGTGACACAAAAAGATATGCATATCACAGCAGACCACCAGTTTGATGGAAGTCGGCTGATGGATGTCAAAGTCATGGGAACACTTGGAATTTCAGAAGAGAATCTGACAGCCCTTCGGAAGTTAAAAAATGTGCAGTCGGTCGAAGGAGGACATTCTGTAGAGGTGATCGCAAGGAAGCAGGGAAGTGACGAAGAACATGCGATCAAAGTTATGGGGAAGACTGATAAATTAAACCAGATAACGATCATAGATGGAAAACTTCCACAAGCATCGGGAGAATGTCTGGTAGATGAATGGTATGCCCAGCAAAATGATCTGAAAACAGGGGATGTTTTAAATTTATCTTCTGGAAATGAAGATGATCTTAAGGATACTCTGAAAGATACAACCTATAAGATCACAGGAATCGGAAGTTCATCAGAATATCTTTCAAGATCCAGAGGAAGCACTGGCATTGGAACGGGAACGTTGTCAGGCTTTATTGTGGTGCAACCATCAGAATTTTCCTCAGATATCTATACAGAAGTTTATCTGACTGTGAAGGGAGCGAAGCAAGAGAGAGCTTACAGTGATGCTTACAAAAACAAAGTAAAACAGCTGGAAGAAGAGATCAAAGATATTTCCAAAATAGAAAATGAGAAACGGTTAAGATCTGTTCAGAAAGAAGCCGAAGAGAAGATCGACAAGAAAGAAAAGAAATTCAAAAAAGAACGAAAAAAAGCATATAAGAAACTAGATCAGGCCGAGAAAAAGCTAAAGAAGTCCAGACAAAAGATCAAAGATTCCAAAGTAAAATTAGCGAAAAGCAAGAAAGAGATCTCTGATGGAGAGCAGCAGATTAAGAATGCAAAAGCTCAGTATCAGTCAGGGATCAGACAGATTCAGAATGCCAGAAAGCAGTTAAAGACACAGAAACAAACAATTCGGTCAAAAAGCAAAGAATTAAAAACACAGGAGGCAAAGCTAAAGACACAGGAGAAGAACTTACAGACAAAAGAACAGCAGATTCAGGGTGCCATGCAGGCTGGAATGATCTCACAGGAAGAAGCGAAAGCTTCCTTAGCACAGATTAATGCAGGAAAAGAACAGATCAAGACAGCAAGAAGCAAGATTAATGCAGGGAAAAAACAGATCAGCAGGGCAAAGACAAAGATTGCAAAGGCTGAAACAACCTTGGATCAAAAAAGCACCCAGCTAAAGAAAGCAAAGCAAACGATCAAAACAAATGAAGCAAAATTAGTATCAGCAAGAAAACAGATCACCTCCGGAGAAAAAGAGATTGCAAAAGCAGAATCAAAACTTTCATCCGGGGAGAAAAAATTAAAGAGATCAAGAAAGAAAGCAGAAAAGAAATTCAAGGAAGCCGAGCAGAAGATTGCAGATGCCAGACAGGATGTTAAGGATATCAAGAAAGGGAAATGGTATGTCTTAAACCGTGAGAAGATGCAGTCTTATGTGGAATACGGACAGGAAGCAGACAGAATTGCAGCGTTAGGACGAGTGGTACCGGTCATCTTTTTCTTAGTTGCAGCACTGGTAAGCTTAACAGCGATGACACGTATGGTTGAAGAGCAGAGAACACAGATCGGTATGATGAAAGCATTGGGATACAGTGGAGTTCATATTGCAATGAAATATGTGACCTATGCCCTCGCAGCAACGCTTAGTGGAAGTATTCTAGGGGCAGTGATCGGTGAAAAACTGCTTCCATGGATCATCATTAACGCTTATAAAATGATGTATACAGGACTGGGAGATGTCTATACGCCATTAGAGATCGAATATTCTGTGATGGCAGGTGGACTGGCGGTTGGAGTTGTTGTTTTAGCAGTATTATCTGCATGTTATAAAGAATTAAGAGAAAAACCTGCACAGCTGATGCGTCCAGTTGCTCCAAAAGAAGGAAAAAGGATTTTGTTAGAACGGATTCCATTTATCTGGAAACGATTAAGTTTTATCTGGAAAGCAACGATGCGAAACCTCTTCCGCTACAAGAAGAGATTCTTTATGACGATCTTTGGAATCGGTGGATGTATGGCATTATTACTCTTAGGATTTGGAATCAAAGATTCGATTTCAGCAATCTCAGAAAAGCAGTATGGGGAGATCATTACTTATGATTTCTCGATCACACACAAAGACGGGATTAGCGAGACAAAGAAAGAAGATCTGATCCAGTATGCAAAGAAACAAGGACATATGACAGATTTGATAGAAGTAAGCGAATCTGCAGTGACGATCCGTGCTAATGGGAAAAAACAGGATGCAACGATGATCCAGCCAATGTCCAAAAAAGATCTGAATGGCTATATCAGCCTTCAGGATCGAAAGAGTAAAATAAAGTATCAGTTAGATGATGATGGGATCATCTTAACAGAAAAGGCAGCGTCCCTGCTTGGTGTGAAAAAAGGAGATTCGATCAAGATCCAACGGTCTGGAGATAAACAGATCACAGCAAAAATAAGTCAGATCACAGAAAATTACATGCAGCATAAAGTCTACATGACACCAAAACTTTATGAGAAACTGTATCATAAAAAAGCACAAACGACAGGTATATATTGTATTGAAAAGAATATATCTAAGAAAAAGATGCAGGAAAATGGAAAACAGATTCTTGCAAGAGATGAAGCCTCAACACTGCATTTTTGTGCCGACGATGAGAAGACAATGTCAGATATGGTCAATAACTTAAATATTGTGGTGGTTGTTCTGATCGTATCTGCAGGACTTCTTGCATTTGTGGTATTATATAACTTAAATAACATTAACATTTCCGAGCGTAGAATGGAACTTGCAACGATCAAAGTTCTTGGATTCTATGACGGTGAAGTCGGAGCGTATGTGTATCGAGAGAATATCCTTTTAACGATCCTTGGAACGATCGCAGGAATTATTTTAGGAATTATTTTACACAAATACGTAATCTTCACAACAGAAGTTGACTTAATCATGTTTGGAAGGCAGATTTATGTGCAAAGCTATATTTACAGTATTTTACTAACAATCGCTTTTTCGATTCTTGTAAATGCCTTCGTGTATTTCCAATTGAAGAAGATTGACATGGTTGAATCGTTAAAAAGCACAGAGTGACAGAAAGGAAAAGAGACTATGAAAATGAACGAATTAATGATTTATCAAGTGTTTCCACTAAGAGCATTAACAGATGGGCAGCCATCTCATGGAATTCTCGAGATGATAGACTGGATTCCACATATTAAAAAATTAGGAATGAATGCAGTATATTTTTCACCTGTATTTTCATCCAGTGATCATGGATATGATACAAAAGATTATCAGAAGATCGATGAGAGACTTGGAACCAATGAAGACTTTAAAAAGATGTGTGATGCCATGCATGAAGAAGGAATCCAGGTGATCTTAGACGGGGTATTTAATCATGTCGGAAGAGAGTTCTTTGCATTTGAAGATGTGAGAGAAAAGAAATGGGATTCTCCATATAAAGATTGGTTCTATATTAATTTTGATGGGAATAGCTGCTATGATGATGGATTCTGGTACGAAGGATGGGAAGGACATTTTGAACTGGTCAAATTAAATCTTGACAACGAACAGGTTAGAAATTATTTATTAGAATCTGTCGGAATATGGATCGATAAATTAGGGATTGATGGATTAAGACTGGATGTTGCTTATATGTTAAACCGCAATTTCATGAAAGTGTTGGTTGACTTTGTTCACAGCAAGAAACCAGAATTTTTGATGATCGGAGAAATGCTTCATGGTGATTACACACAGCTTGTGAATCCAGAGCTGTTGGATTCTGTGACAAATTATGAATGTTATAAAGGTTTGTATTCAAGTTTCAATACACACAATATGCATGAGATCGGATATTCCCTAAACCGTCAGTTTGGACCAGAAGAATGGACGTTGTACAAAGGACTTCCATTATATAATTTTGTAGATAACCATGATGTGGAGAGAATCGCAAGTCAGTTAGAGGATAAAGAGCATTTACCATTGATCTATGCAATGGAATTTGCGATGCCAGGAGTTCCGGGTGTTTACTATGGAAGTGAATGGGGAATGGAAGGAAAGAAAGAACAGGGAAGTGATGACAGCCTGCGTCCAAGAATCCATAAAGAAGATTTAGTAGAAAATGAATTAACAAACTATATCGCACAATTGGCAAAAGTAAGAGCTGGATCACCAGCTTTAAAATACGGTGATTACTTACAATTAGCGATCGCACCAGATGTTCTTGTATTCCAGAGAAGAACGAATGAAGACCGCATCATTTTTGCAATGAACTGTGGTGATGGAGAATTTACAGCACATTTTGATGCTCAGGCAGGATGCGGGATTGATCTGATCACAGGAGATTCCGTTGATTTTGGAGGGGGACTTACGATCCAAGGAAAAACAGCAATGATAATTCGAACAGAAGAGGTATCCCTTCCTTGACTTTTATGTTAAAAACATATAAAATTAAATGAGTGTGAATACACAAAAAATTGAATAAGGAGGAAACCTGTGGTTGGTATTATTATAGCCATTATCGCAACTCTGGTTATCGCAGTTCCGGTATCTGCCTATGTAGCGAATACAAGAAGCAAGAAGGCAATGGAAATTACGATCGGGAATGCAGAAGATAAAGCAAGAGAGATTATAGATGAAGCAATCAAAGCAGCAGATGCGAAGAAACGTGAAGCTTCTTTGGAAGTAAAAGAAGAAACTATAAAAGCGAGACATGACTTCGAAAAAGAGACAAAAGAACGCAGGGCAGAACTGCAGAAGTATGAGCAGAGAGTTCTTTCTAAGGAAGAGACTGTCGAGAAGAAAGCAACCGTGCTGGAACGCAAAGAACAGTCATTAACAGCCAAAGAAAAGAACATCGATACAGAGAAAGCTCAGTTGCAGGAACTGCAGGCAAAACATCTACAGGAACTGGAAAGAATTTCTGGGTTGACCTCTGATCAGGCAAAAGAGCAATTATTATCAGCAGTAAAAGAAGATGTGAAACACGAGACAGCAATGTATGTCAAAGAAATGGAGACAAGAGCGAAAGAAGATGCCCGAAAGAAAGCCAAGGAATATGTGGTAACTGCAATTCAGAAGTGTGCAGTTGATCATGTGGCAGAGACAACGATTTCGCTGGTACAGCTTCCAAACGATGAGATGAAAGGAAGGATCATCGGTCGTGAAGGACGTAATATCCGTTCCATTGAGAACGCTACGGGAGTTGAATTGATCATCGATGATACACCGGAAGCTGTTGTACTGTCAAGCTTTAATCCGGTTCGACGCGAGATCGCAAGAATCGCTTTAGAGAAATTGATCGTGGATGGAAGAATCCATCCAGCACGCATCGAGGAGATGGTTGAGAAAGCTACAAAAGAAGTCGAAACTATGATGCGCGAAGAAGGGGAAGCAGCAACATTAGAACTTGGGGTTCATGGAATCCATCCAGAACTTGTCAGACTTCTTGGAAGAATGAAGTTCCGTACAAGCTATGGACAGAATGCGTTAAAGCATTCCATGGAAGTTGCTCAGTTATCCGGACTTTTAGCAGCAGAGATCGGTGTCGATGTGAGAATGGCCAAGAGAGCAGGTCTGCTTCATGACATTGGTAAATCCATCGACCACGAAGTAGAAGGTTCTCACGTAGAACTTGGTGTGAATCTGTGTAAGAAGTATAAGGAGAATCCAATTGTCATCAATGCAGTGGCATCTCATCATGGGGATGAAGAGCCAGAATCATTGATCGCATGTCTGGTACAGGCAGCTGATGCAATCTCAGCAGCACGTCCAGGTGCAAGAAGCGAGACACTGGAAAGTTATACAACAAGATTAAAACAGCTGGAAGAGATCGCAGACTCCTTCCAGGGTGTTGATAAAACTTTTGCAATTCAGGCAGGTCGAGAAATTCGAGTTATGGTAGTTCCTGAACAAATCAGTGACGATGATATGATCTTACTGGCGAGAGATATCTCAAACCAGATCGAAGAGAATCTGGATTATCCAGGACAGATCAAGGTCAATGTGATCAGAGAGTCACGAGTTGTTGACTATGCGAAATAACAAGAAGCGATAGAGAAATCTATCGCTTTTTCCAATTTATAACGTGAGTGTCAAAAGTGTAAATAAAGGAGATTTTTTATGAAAGGATACGAGAAACTAGAACAACATCTGATACATCAGGGAAAAGTTGTTGGATTTTATGAGGATATTGTAAAACTTCCAAGCGGCAAAGTTGTCACATGGGATCTGGTCAAACATAAAGGGGCAGCAGCTGTTGTTCCTGTTACAGACAAAGGAACGATCTTACTTGTAAGACAATACCGTAATGCCCTTGATCAGGAAACACTGGAAATCCCGGCAGGTGGAATTGAACCCGGGGAAACACCTCTGGAGTGTGTCACAAGAGAGATTGAAGAAGAAACAGGTTTTATTGCTGGAAAAATGACCCACCTAATGACCGTGATCACAGCCATCGGTTTCTGTGATGAAAAGATTCCGATTTATGTTGCAACTGATCTAAAGCTGTCTAAACAGCATTTGGATGAGGATGAATTTATCGATGTAGAAGAATATACAATCGATGAGATCAAAGATATGATCTTTTCTGGAAAGATCATTGATGCAAAAACAATTTCAGGAGTTCTTGGATATCTGAACATGGAGAAATAAAAGACAAGATCAGGAAAACAGAATATAAAAGACAGGCACTGCATAAGATATGACAGGAGGAAAAAATTGTGGAAAAAGAGAAATTCTTTTCAGGATTATGGATCATCATTGGGTTAATCTTTGGGAGTGTATTTACGAATTTTGTATACCAGGATTATCTCGCATATGGAGGTACCGTAAGATCACTGGTTTTAAATAATACGGATCTATATAAAGCAAGTATCAGTCTGTTTTTTTATATTTTGTTTAAAAGGGGAAAACAATATGCATTTATTTATCTGGGGGCATATCTTTTGCAACCTTGGATTTTTTTATACAGTTTTGCATTTTGTATGGCATTTTTCTTTGGATCAATGTTATCTTTGCAGATCGTGCAAATGGGCATCAAAGGACTGGTTCTTGTATTTATGAGTTTATTTCCACATTTTATCTGTTATGTGATCACCTTGCTGCTGCTGATCAAGCGAAACTTTTATGCCCAAAAAAAAGAAGAAATGCTCTATGAACAGAGACATTCCTTCTTATTTCGTTTCAGTATTTGGTTTGAAATAACATTTATAATACTGGGATGCATCCTGGAAAGTTTCATCAATCCGTCGATCATGTCAGGAATCCTGAACCTTTGGAAGTGATATATCTAGGATCTTATACGTTTCTATATATAATCTGCCATGCGGTAAAGCAGAGCAGCAGATTTGTCCCATCCAAGACAAGGATCAGTGATAGACTGTCCATATACACCGTTACCGATGGACTGGTTGCCATCTTCGATATAACTTTCGATCATGATACCCTTAACAAGAGATTTGATCTCAGGTAAGAAACTTCTGCTGTGAAGAACTTCCTGTACGATACGAGGCTGCTGATCCCATTGTTTCCCAGAGTTAGAGTGGTTTGCATCAACGATAACAGCAGGGTTCTTTAACTGGAATTTCTCGTACATATAAGCAACACGAGTCAGATCTTCATAATGGTAGTTTGGAATATTGTTTCCATGACGGTTGACAGATCCACGTAAGATGGCATGTGTCAGAGGGTTACCATCTGTCTTGACTTCATATCCATTTGCAATGAAATCATGCTGGTGCTGTCCAGCTGTGATAGAGTTCATCATAACAGTTAAGTCACCACCAGTTGGGTTCTTCATTCCGGCAGGAATATCAAATCCACTAACTGTTAAACGATGCTGCTGGTTCTCTACAGAACGAGCTCCAACGGCAACATAAGATAAAAGATCTTCCATATATGGCCAGTTTCCTGGATAAAGCATTTCGTCTGCAGCAGGCATATGGAATTCTTCTAATGCTTCCATATGAAGTTTGCGGACAGAACGAAGTCCACTAGCCATATCTGGTGCTTTCTCAGGGTCTGGCTGATGAACCATACCTTTGTATCCGTCACCTGTGGTACGAGGTTTGTTTGTATAAATACGAGGGATGATCAGTAACTTATCAGCAAGATCTTTCTGAACTCTTGCTAAACGTCCGAGATAATCCATAACAGCAGTTTCATTATCTGCAGAACATGGCCCGATGATAACTAAGAATTTATCAGATGCGCCTGTGAATACATCACGGATTTCTTTGTCTCTTGCAGCTTTGATTTGTTTTGCTTCTTCACTCAGAGGCATCTCTTCTTTTAGTTCCTCTGGAGAAGGCATTTTAGCGATTTTGTGCATTCCCATAGTTGTTTTCTCCTTAACAATTCATACAATAAAGCAAATTTGCTTGTGTATATTTTAACAAATAATAATCTTTGTGTAAAGATAAGGAAATGTGAAATGGGACTTTACAAAACAGACAGGAGTTATTATAATAAAATTTATAAACAGGAAACACTTTCATTTTCTGGTAATTGAATATTGAAGTAGAGAAGATTGATTCTCCAACTTCAGGGCAGAGTGA
>UMJC01026539.1_pt1 | contig 10149 bp, 8 predicted proteins | sample 1965941 | NCBI WGS metagenome assembly UMJC01 (sample SAMEA4836141, study PRJEB28245) | human gut metagenome | biome: gut microbiome; material: fecal sample | place: Denmark | collected 2008 | reverse complement strand
ATAAGAACTGAATCTTTAAAAATTAAATGCAGAAGAGGAGAAGATTCGCAGTTATTCTTTTCCTCTTTTTTGAATACATAAAAAATATCTATTGATTTTTAAAAAAAGATTTGTTTGTTTTATGTATAAATAATTGTTATAGTATTAACGAGATTGTTAAGAAATTAACCTTGGGTGAAATAGAAATATTGGTTTTTCAATGGGGAATATCTGATATTAATAGATAAAATCTATGATATATATAGACAAAAAATATTTGCTGAAATCCTATTTTTTCGGTATAATTTAGTAGGGCAAATCGTTAAAGTTTTGCCATAGTTTGTGAAAATAAAGACTTTTGTTATAGAAAGTAGAAAGAGGTGAATCATGCTAAAATGGCTTGATGAGAATCTGGAAGAATTTCTGATGGTAGCATTATTGATTGCAATGACAGTGATCATGGGAATCCAGGTATTTGCAAGATATGCACTTGGAGCTTCTCTTTCATGGTCAGAGGAACTGACAAGATATTTGTTTATCTGGTCAGGCTTTATCAGTGTTAGTTATTGTACTAAGAAATGTATTTCCATTAAAATTGAACAGTTTGTAGCAATGTTTCCAAGAAGAGGGAAAGCATTGTTCAAAGTGGTGAACCACACGATCGAACTTGCCTTGTTTTTATATCTGATTCCATATGCAGTTCTTTATCTAAAGAGTGCATTTGAAAGTGGACAGGTAAGTCCCGCATGTCAGATTCCAATGTATTATATTCAGGCAGCCCCGCTGTTTAGTTTTGTTTTAGTAGCATTTCGTATCGTTCAACGTTGGATCATTGAATTTAAGATTGTGATCCGCAAAGATGAAGAAAAGGAGGAAAAATAAATGTCAGCAGCAGTCGTATTTTTACTCTTCTTTATTTGTCTGATCATTGCAATTCCGATTTCGATCGCCCTTGGGATCGTATCTGTACTTCCAGGAGCATTTGATCCATCATTTACAGCAAGCGGGACATTTGTCATTCGTTCTATGCTTGGAGGAATTGATAGTTTCCCATTACTTGCAGTTCCAATGTTTGTATTATCTGGAATGATCATGGCAAAAGGGGGAATCTCTAAGAAGATTTTTGACGTTTTTGCATTTTTTATTGGAAAATTAACGGCAGGAATGCCATGTGCAGTAATTGTAACCTGTTTATTTTATGGAGCAATCTCAGGATCTGCACCTGCAACTGTAGCAGCAGTAGGAAGCATGACAATTCCAATCTTAGTTCGTTTAGGATATGACAAGTCATTTTCAACAGCAATCGTAGCAGTTGCGGGTGGGCTTGGAGTTATCATACCGCCAAGTATCCCATTTATCATGTATGGTATGGCATCTGGGGAATCTGTAAGTGATCTGTTTATGGCAGGAGTTGTACCAGGATTATTGATTGGTGCCTTATTGATGGTGTATGCCATTTATTATTGTAAAAAACATGGAGAAGATAAGGAAAAGATCGCAGCAGAGATCGATCAGTTACATGCAAAAGGATTTATTGGAGTATTTAAAGAAAGCTTTTTTGCAATCTTAAGTCCGGTTATCATCCTTGGATGTATTTACACAGGAATCGCATCCCCAACAGAAGCAGCGGTTATTTCTGTATTTTACTCTTTAGTAGTCAGTTTATTTATCTATAAATCCATGAAATTTAAAGATATCTGGGGAATCATGGTAGAAGGTGTGAGAACATATGCACCTATTCTGTTTATCTTGGCAGCATCCATTGCATTCTCAAGAGTATTAACATTGATGCGTGTACCACAGTCCATTAGTGCATGGATCTTAGGTAACTTCCATAATAAGATTGTGATCTTGCTTGTGATCAATATATTCTTGTTGATCGTAGGTATGGTCATGGATACGACACCAGCGATTCTTATTTTGACACCAATTTTATTACCGATCGTTACAGCAATCGGTATGAATCCGATTCATTTTGGTGTTATGATGGTTGTAAACCTTGCAATTGGTTTCGTTACACCACCAATTGGAGTCAACTTATTTGTGGCATCATCCTTAACGGATATTCCAGTGATGAAGATCGCACAGAAAGCAATGCCGCTGATTATCTGCTTCCTGATCGCATTACTTCTGATCACATTTATTCCACAGATCAGTCTGGCACTTTTATAAGGAGGTTTAGGATTTCATGAGAAAAATCATAAAAAGATCCGTCGTAGTTCTTCTTGCAGGAGTCTTATTATTCAGTTTATCCGGATGTAAGAAGAAACAAAAGAAAGACGAAGTACAAAGATATGCATGGCCGCTTGGAACTTCCAGTCCGGAAGATACGGTAACACAGCTTTATGCAGAGAAGTTTGCAAAAGAAGTTTCCAGATTAAGTCATGGAAAGATGAAGATCGAAGTTTATCCAAACAGTACACTCGGAGGAGACCGTGAGCTTCTTGAGAGTTGTAAAGATGGGGATATCCCATTTGTCGTACAGAATACTGCACCACAGGTAACATTCCTCCCAGATACCGCAGTATTTGACCTGCCAAGTGCATTTACAACGATCCAACAGGCACGAGCAGCTGTTGATAATGAAGAGTTCTATCAGAAGATGGAGAAAGTATATCAGAAGGGTGGATATAAATTACTTGGATATGCCGATCAGGGATTCCGTGTTATGTCTACCAATAAGAATGTTAAGAGTATTAACGACTTCAAAGGGCAGAAGATCCGTACGATGGAGAACAGCTATCATTTGAAGTTCTGGAAGACACTTGGAGCGAATCCAACACCAATGACGTTCAGCGAAGTTTATATCGGACTTCAGCAGGGAACGATCGATGCACAGGAGAATCCTTACGAAGTTATCGTTTCCAGCAAATTATATGAGCAGCAGGATTATGTTGTAGAGACAAACCATCTGCCACATTATATTTCGCTGATCGTCAGTGATGAATTCTATAATAATCTGTCAAAAGACCAGCAGAAGATTATCAATCAGGCATCACAGACAGCGAAAGTGTATGCGAGAGAAGCATCTGATAAGCGAATTGCAGACCGTATCAAAACCATTGAAGACAGTGGTACAAAGATTGTGAAACTTGATACAAAGACACAGAAAGAGATGCGTAAGCAGGCACAGCCAGTTTATGATGCGATTAAGAAGAGTATCTCAAAAGATATTTATAATGCATATTTAAGTGGTGTAGAGAAATAAAATGAATGATATGAGACTAGAATTTTTGAAAAAACTGGTCTCATATTTTGTTTTCTTCTTGCTAATTATAAAAAGCTGTTATAAAATAAACAAGATTGAACAATGTAAAGATGTAAAAAGGAAGATAAATTATGTTTCAGAAATTCTACCCGTCCGAAGATATCAGAAGTACTTATGATATTGATTTCGAACGATACTACAAAGAAGGATATCGAGGAGTGATCTTTGATGTCGATAATACGTTAGTACCACACGATGCACCAGCAGATGAAAGAGCAAAGAAGTTATTTAAGAGACTGGATGCGATTGGTATGCAGTATTGTTTTACAAGTAATAACAAAGAAGCGAGAGTAAAAGCTTTCTGCGAGGCAGTTGGTGGAAAATATTATGTATACAAAGCAAATAAACCATCGATCAAAGGATATGAGACAGCAATGAAATTGATGGGAACGGATAAGAAGAATACATTCTTCGTTGGAGATCAGTTGTTTACAGACGTTTATGGAGCGAACAGAACAGGTATACATAGTATTCTTGTAACACCGATGAATCCGAAAGAAGAGATTCAGATCGTCATAAAGCGTTATTTTGAAAAGATTGTGTTGTGGCAGTATCGTAAGAAAAAACATTAAGAAACTATAAAAAGCAAGGGTCAGATTTTATTATCTGACCCTTACTTTTTTCAAAAAATCAAAATTTTACTACAATCTTTGACGCCAATAAAAGATTGTAAGAAAAACTCATGAGCTTTTTAAATGAAATCCTGACGTTCTAATGCAACTAAAATGTCACGACCTTCTTTTACACCTTCGATGATACGACGTGTCTGAGCACTGTCACCGATATTAAGTACTTCAACACCTTCATAGATGAAGTGGTTGTATAATTCCTGAAGAGAAGGAGTTGCAGACTGCATTCCAAGACATACAAATCCATAATCGAAGTCTAATTCAAGATCTTTATAGTCATGTCTTACAATAAAGCTGTGATCTTTAACTTCTAATAAAGAAGCATTTGGATACTGATTTACTTTATTCTTATTCATGAATTCGATAGAACCAGTCTTAGTGATAAAGTCAAGGTTCTCACCGAAGTGAGCTTTCTGCTCAACGATCGTTACATCAGCTTTTCTAGGAACAAAGAATTCAACAACGTCAAGTCCTACATTACCACCACCGATTACAACAACTTTCTTACCAGATAAATCTTCTGGATAAGAATCTACGTGATCTACCAGATCAAAGATCGTAGATACATTACCTGCTTCTAAGTTCTCCTTTAATCCAGGAATATTTGGAAGAAGAGGAACGGATCCTGTTGCGTTAACAACGATATCTGGCTTGAAACCTTCGATAAATTCGATAGAAGCTTCTGTATTCTTACAGATAAACAGGTTCTTAAGTTTCATTGCACGACGTTCTAAGTACTGAGGGAAATATCCAAGACGCTGTTTGTTAGGCATCTTTCCTACACGTCTGGCAAGTCCACCGAGTTCTCCTGATTTCTCGATCAGAACAGTTGCACATCCAACTTCAGCGGCTGTGCATGCAGCTTCAAGACCAGCAGTACCACCACCAACAACGACAACGTTACATGGTTTCTTTAATTTCTTATCTTTATATAATGAACCTGAAATAAGAGCAGGATTGATGCTGCATCGGATAGGTTCATCCCCTAATGTTGCTGTACATCCATTGTTACATGAGATACAACGATTGATATCATCTGTGTTACCAAACTGAACTTTATTTACCCATTCAGGATCAGCGATCAATCCACGTCCGATTGCGATCAGATCTGCTTCACCATCTTCAAGAATACGGTTTGCAACTTCTGGTTCACGGATATTACCGCTTGTCTGACAAGGCTTTCCAGTCTTTTCTTTGATTGATTTAGACATATAAGATTTCCATCCATCTGGAAGATAATCTGCATCATACTGGTACTGGATAGAACATGTAAGTCCAGCAGAAACATCAAATACATCAACGTAATCTTTGAAATATTCAACGATCTCTAATGTATCATCTAATGTGTTACCACCTTCAGCAAGTTCATCAGCACTGATTCCTAAGAAGATAGGAATATTTTCACCAACTGTCTCACGAACAGCTTTTAATACTAATGTAGTGAAACGTGCACGATTCTCTTTAGATCCACCAAATTCATCAGTACGGTCATTTGTTGTTGGAGATAAGAACTGGTTTAATAAATAACCATGTCCAGCCTGAATCTCAACAGCATCAAATCCTGCTGTAACTGCACGTTTTGCTGCTTCAGCAAATTTATCAACGATCGTGTAGATTTCATCTGTTGTTAAAGCACGAGGAATATCACCACCAACTCTGGATGGAATATCAGATGCAGATACTGGCTGGATGTTTGTCATCTTACCATTTGCTACAGAACCAGCATGGTTTAATAAGATGCTGATTTTGGATCCGCAGTCATGGATGCTTTCACATAATCTGTATAATCCAGGAATATAGTTATCGTGGTCGATACGAAGCTGGTATGATCCGCTTGCTCCCTGTGGTGAATAAACACTCGCAGCTTCAATTGTGATCAGACCTGTTCCGCCCTTTGCACGCTGTTTATAATAATCAATGATTCTCTCATTTACTTCTCCGGTATGCTCAGCAAAATTTGTTCCAATGGGAGTCATGACAATTCTGTTCCTTAATGTCATAGATTTTACTGTGTACGGTTCAAATAATTTACGGAAATTCTTTGCTGCCATAATTATGATCCTCCAATTTGCTTAATAGTTTTCTAAAAATAATTATAGCAAAGTAGATATATAAATGCAATGAAGAATATGGTATACTATCCATAAATAAATTTTATGAATTGAAAGGGAATAGATTATGAATTTGAATCATTTGTACTATTTTCGGGCATTAGCTAAGGAAGAACACTATACTAGAACTGCAGATATGCTGTCCATTACGCAGCCAAGTTTAAGTCATGCGATCTCATGTCTTGAGAGTGAATTAGGAGTGAAATTATTCGAAAAACAGGGGAGAAATGCAAAATTAACGAAATATGGAGCATTGTTTTTACGTTATGTGGAGCAGTCGCTGGATATGTTGGATGAAGGAAAAAGGGTGGTAACAGAAACATCAGGAACCAGCGGTGGATTTATTGATATGGGGTATATCTTTACTTTGGGAAGTCATTTTATTCCAAATCTGATCAAAGGTTATCTGGAAGAAAAAGGGAAGAATCATATTCATTTTTCATTTGGACAGGGAACGACGAAGAAAATCGTGGAAGAATTAAAAGATGGGAAATATGATCTTGCATTTTCTTCTTATGTGGAAGGGGAAGATGAACTTGAATTTATTCCGGTTGGTCAGGAAGAACTGGTTTTGATCACACCAAAGGACCATCCATTGGCTCAAAAGGAAGAAATCGATCTTCTGGATACAATTGAATATGATTACGTATATTTTACAAAGAACAGTGGATTAAGGCCAGTGATCGACAGTTGTTTTTCAAGGATTAAAAGGCAACCAACGATTGCATATGAAGGGGAAGAAGATTCTTCTGTTGCAGGGCTTGTTGCAGCAGGATTTGGAATTGCGATTGTTCCAAAGATTCCGCTTCTTGATACAATGGATGTGTGTGTTCGTCCGATCATATCACCAGAGATCGAACGATATATATATCTTGTACTAAAAAAAGAAAAATATCTGACACCGGTTGTGAAAGATTTTATTTCATTTATCACAGATCAAAGTGAATTTGCCTAAATTATAGAGGCAATGAATTGAAAAAATATAGGAATGTATGATATACTGAACAAGACCACACTTCGTTATCTGAGAAGTATGGGGACATTTAGTATAGAAAAGGAAAGAACAAGAAGATGAGTCAGTTAGAAGAGATTAGAGAGAGATTAGATCTGTGTGATAAGAAGATTGTCTCTGTATTAGAAGAGAGAATGGATATCATCAAAGAGATCATGGTCTACAAGAAAGAGAATGGATTGCCAATCCTTCAGCCAGAACAGGAAAAGAGACAGCGTAAGATGCTGCTCACACATGTGGATGAGAATACCTATAAGGATGAGATTCTTGATATATTTACTTATATTGTAGAAAACAGCAGAAGAATTCAGGCAAAGACATTATTTACACATAACATCTTATTGATCGGATTTATGGGAGCAGGTAAGAGTACTGTTTCTACATATCTAAGTAAGATCCTTGCATCTCCACAGGTAGAGATGGATGAAGAGATCGTGAAGAAAGAAGGAATGTCTATCAATAAGATTTTTGAAGAATATGGAGAGACATATTTCAGAAACTGTGAGACAAACCTTTTGATTGAGCTTCAGAAGAAGAATAACCAGATCATCTCCTGTGGTGGTGGAGTTGCGCTTCGTGATGAGAACGTTGCTGAGATGAAGAAGAATGGAAAGGTCGTTTTATTAACAGCATCTCCAGAAGTGATCTTAGAGCGTGTCAAAGACAATGATGACAGACCATTATTACGTGGGAATAAGAATACTGAATTTATTTCTAATATGATGGAACAACGCCGTCCAAAGTACGAAGCGGCAGCAGATGTTGTAGTGAACACAGATTATAAGACTGTGGAAGAGATCGCAGAAGAGATCGTTGTGAAGTTAACAAGAGATGCAGATTAATCAGTAACATACAAGTTTTGCCCCTGTTTATGGGCAGATGGAGGATGAGCGAATGCATGGATTTACCCAGTATACACCAACAAGAATCATTTTTGGAAAAGAGACACAGAAGCAGGCAGGAGAACTTGCGAAAAGCCTGAAAGCTTCCAAAGTATTCGTTGTCTATGGTGGAGGAAGTGTTGTAAGAAGCGGATTACTTGATGAGGTAACTGCTTCATTAGAAGAAGCCGGTCTTGAATATATGACAGTTGGAGGCGTGAAGCCGAATCCAAGGCTTTCATTTGCGAGAGAAGCAGTGAAGAAATCCATTGAATTTGGAACGGACTTTGTATTGGCAGTAGGTGGAGGAAGTGTGATCGATACCTCAAAGGCTGTTGCACATGGAACAGCGAATCCGGATACAGATATCTGGGAGTTCTGGTCTAAGAAACAGACAGTGAAGAAATCTCTTCCTGTTGGAGTTGTATTAACACTTGCAGCGGCAGGAAGTGAGACAAGCGATTCAGCAGTACTTACGAATGAAGAGACGAAGATCAAGAGAGGTCTTTCCACAGATTTCAACCGCCCGGCATTTGCGATCATGAATCCTGAACTTACATATACATTACCAAAGTATCAGGTAGGATGCGGCATTGTGGATATTATGATGCATACATTGGATCGTTATTTTACACAGACAGAGAATAATGAACTGACAGACGAGATTGCAGAAGGTCTGCTTCGTACAGTAATCAGAAATGGTGCGGTTGCGATCAAGGATTCACACGATTATAATGCGATGAGTGAGATCATGTGGGCAGGAAGTCTTTCACACAACGGAATTACAGGACTTGGAGCTGAGAAAGACTTTGCAGTGCATCAGTTAGGACATGAACTGAGTGCGAAGTTTGATATTGCACATGGGGCAAGTTTATCCGCTGTCTGGGGAGCATGGGCAACTTATGTATATGATGCAAAACCAGCCAGATTTGCGCAGTATGCAAGAAGAGTCTGGAATGTAGAAGAAGCTGACGATGTGAAGGCAGCACAGGAAGGAATCCGAAAAACAGTTACATATTTTGCATCACTTGATATGCCGACAAGTTTTCGTGAGGCGAAAGAAATTGGTTCAAAAACAGACGAAGAAGTGAAGCAAATGGCACATGGATGTTCCTATGAAGGAACCAGAACGATCGGTTCATTTAAGGTCTGTGATGAGAATGACATATACGAAATCTATAAATTAGCAAATAAATAGTTGATTCAACTATAGATTTAAGATAAAATAAAAAAAGATATAATTTAAGGAGGACAATTATAATATGGTTACAGCAGGAGATTTTAAGAATGGATTAACAATTCAGTTCGAGAATAATATTTACCAGATCATCGAATTCCAGCATGTAAAACCTGGAAAGGGAGCAGCGTTCGTACGTTGTAAATTAAAAAATATCAAGAACGGTGGAGTTGTTGAGAAAACATTCCGTCCAACAGAGAAATTTGAAAACGCTCATATCGAACGTAAAGAAATGCAGTATCTGTACAATGATGGAGAATTATTCTACTTCATGGATAACGAAACATTTGATCAGATCGCATTAGGACCAGATGTTATCGGAGATTCTTTAAAATTCGTTAAAGAAAACGAAAACGTTACGATCGTTTCTCACGCAGGAAATGCATTCCAGGTTGAGCCACCAATCTCTGTAGAATTACTTGTTACAGAATGTGAACCAGGAGAAAAAGGAAACACAGCACAGGGTGCTACAAAACCATGTATCGTTGAAACAGGTGCTCAGGTAATGGTACCATTATTCGTTAACGAAGGTGATACGTTAAAGATCGATACAAGAACTGGAGAATATTCTTCAAGAGTATAATCTTGTTATGAAAGATAAGAATCGTGGAATTATATGCATCATACTGTCAGCTTTTTCCTTTGCCCTTATGGCATTGTTTTTAAAGCTGTCAGGAGATCTTCCAGCGATCGAGAAGAGTTTTTTCCGCAATTTAGTTGCGGTGGTCATTGCATTTATCATGATCATTCGTAGTAAGGAAAAGATTCAGATTCAGAAAAGAAATTTGCATTGGTTTATTCTAAGGTCCCTTTTTGGGACCTTAGGTATTTTCTGCAACTTTTATGCGGTAGATCACCTGGTGCTTTCAGATGCTTCATGTCTAAATAAGTTATCGCCATTTTTTGTTATTGTATTTTCTTATTTAGTACTGAAAGAGAAGATCACACCGACACAATGCGCATGCGTGATCGCAGCTTTTGTCGGTAGTTTATTTATTGTAAAACCAAGTTTCGCAGGCGGGATGACACCAG
>UMJC01042166.1_pt1 | contig 10162 bp, 20 predicted proteins | sample 1965941 | NCBI WGS metagenome assembly UMJC01 (sample SAMEA4836141, study PRJEB28245) | human gut metagenome | biome: gut microbiome; material: fecal sample | place: Denmark | collected 2008 | reverse complement strand
ATCTGGCTTTTGCCTTTGTCCTGTCCGCCAGCTGTTTTGTTTCTTAGCTGGTATCCGTTTTCGGCAAAAAGCCTTATATACTCTCGTTCGGCATCGTTGAGCAAGTCTTCTCTCATTTCGAGTGTTTCTATCACCCACCCTGTAAGATTGTCCTTTGAATACAGACCATGCTTTTTGATAGATAGGTCTATGTGTTGGTAACCACTAAGGTGTTGTGCAAGCCTTGTTAAAAGGTGCTTAGCCTGTCCGATATAGGCATATTTAATGCCGTTTTCGTCAATTCGAGTTAATATGTATATTCCACTTGCCTCGGTTGCTGTCGGCTCAACTGCAAGTATTTTCTTTTTGTTTTGAGCTTGAATAGCCATAGCTCTTTTAAAATTATTGTTCAATCTGCGTTAACCTCTTTTCTTAGCTTCTCTATTTCCGCCCGTTCAATGTCGTTATAGTCATATTGTCGCTGGTTGTAATTAGTAAATTTGTTAGTTTTTAATGGTGCTGGTGTGCTATTATTAGCCGTTTTCCCTCTGTCCTGTTCCTTGCTCAGCCAAGATACAATAAACCTGTTAATACCTCTTTTTGTCTTACGCCTGTCAGGATTAGCATCGCACCATGCTCTCATTTTTCTAAGCTCTTGTATAATGTCTACTGCTGGAAATAACTCTTTCCATTCATCAACCTGCTTTTGAGTGATGTCAAAAAAAGATTTATCATTTAAAACAATCTGTATGACCAGTGGGTCTGTCGGGGAAGAGTCAGAACAATGTTCTGGCTCGCCCCCTATATCTACATTTTCATTTACATTATGATTTACATTTTCATTTTCATTTACATTTACATTAGGTTGTTTTTGGTTGTTTTTTAAATCAACCAAAGGTTGTTTTTGGTTGTCCTCGGTAAAGATTTTTCTTGCATTTTGATTGCCTTTTGGTGCCCCACCCTTTTTCCCGTTTTCGTATCGCTGGTTATTGGCGTCTATTTGCGGCTTAATCAAAATAAACATACTCTGTGCTATAGAAGTTAAGCCTTCAGGCAATTTGTCATTAAACACATAGTCAAAAATAGCCGCATATATATCCGCTTGTACATTTTTAGGCTGTATTTCTATCGCTTCGAAAAAGCTGCGATAAAAAACAAAACTATCTCTCATTCTGTCACCTACTTAGAACGGTAAGTCATCGTCTTCAACGCCGTTTGCGTCTGCTGGTGTAAATCCAACATCTTCCGGCTCAAGCTTTTTAAACTCAGGTATATCAAACTTTCCAAGTCTTATAGTGTCTGGTGTTGTAATCTTAGCTACATATACACGCTTTCCAATGTTCCCGTTTTGTTTCAAATATTCTTCAGCGCCCAAAACAATGCCGATATACTTTCCAACCAACGTTCTTTCGTCATCATCAAACATATAACCCGGATTGCTTTTTTCTACCGATGAAATAAAACCTTTAAAAAATCCTAAAGCAGATTCTTTGTAAGAGCGGAAGAACCTTCCGCCCCAGTTTCCGAACTTTTCAAACTGCTCTTTATAAACCCCTTTTAAAGGCCCTTCTGCAATATCAAAATATATTTTTAAATATTCTTTGCCTGCATCGTCCTCCACATTAGTTATCTGCGCTACGTATCCACCTGGGACTACTCGTCTAAACTCTGCCGGGTCTGGTGCTTCTCTCCAATTAACTTTTTTCATGCCTCTTTATCTCCTTTCATTACTATCTTTTTGCGTGGTGCCAGTTCCCAATACTGGCGTATAGTATCGTCTACAACCTTTAAATCGTTGTCAATTTCAACTGTTTCAAACATCTCCATTGGACTTTTTGCCGGTGTTAAGCCATCTGACTGCGTTTCGAGCCAATGGCGCTTTCCGTCTGTTTTTGCCATTAAGCAGACAGAAAAAAGCCCTTCTAACGTAATTTGGTTGTCAAGCATCTTACCCACTGTTTTTGCCTTTATCTTCCCAGTACTTTCTGACTGCTCTATATGATGAAGAAAATAGACAATAGTATCGTCTGGTGCCGTATTTACAACCGTATCTATCAGCTGTTTGAAATGAACAGCTATGTCTGTGAATTTGTTGTACCCGGTTTCTTTGGCTTTGTCGAATAACTCAAAAGCCATTAAATACTGACTATCATCTATCACATAGCAGTTACAATTATCTTTCGAGATAATCGCCCTTATTATGTTTACATCTTTGCTCTTGTAAGTAAGAAGCTTTTTTCTAAACGGCAATGGCTTAGAAGCCACGTTGATCACAAAGACTTCATCTTTTTCGAAATTCCTCAATGAAGATGTTTTTCCGCTTCCACTTTCACCAAGTATAAGAATAGGTATTCCCATTATTATTCCTCCCTCTCCAATCCCTCTATCGTCTGCCCGTTTCGGCACTTTTCGAGTAATAACTCCTGTGCCTTTTTTAGCTGCTCTTTAACGTCTTTTTCGCGGGCATAAAGAGCAGCCTTTTGTTTGTCTATCTCTAACAGTTCAAGGCTTAACCTTGTTATGTCGCCTAAAACGCTTGCCATATCTCCACCTCTTTCACACACTCGTTACAGCCTATAATATCGCCGTAATAGTCCTTATACACTGTGTCGCATTCCGCCCCACAAATAGGGCATGTAGGCGGCTCGGGCTCACACAGCCCGCAGCCTTCACACTCTTTATTCATTTTCCGGCACCGGTAAGCCATTATGTTCGCCTTCTTCCGGAAGGCTTTCACCTGTAAGGATTAAATATAAATCCTCACGGCTTATAAAGCCTTTTTTCATAAAACTAATTGCAATTTTGCATCTCTCATTTTGTTCTTTTAATTCCTTGTATTCGTACTCATTAATTTCAAAATATCTGTCCGACCATCCCACCATGGTTTATTCTCCTTTCAATCCCAAATCTGGCCGTCCATGGCCTTTAATTTTTCTTTTAACTTTTGGTTTTCTGCTTCAAGCTTTAAACGTTCTTCTTTTTCCATTTCGTAATCATCTTCCAAAGACTTAATTAAACTGTTTAAATGTGCTGCTATTCTATCAATGCTCATTTTTCAATCCTCCATAAAATTCAATGTTATTTTTCTCTGCTTTAACGCCTCTTTCATAGCCTGCAATATAGGCTTTTCTTGCTCTTCGGCGCTGGCGGTCAAGCCTTTGTTCAGTAAAAAATATGTAAGCTATCAAGAGCAGTGCCAATATGTAAGGTAAGTACATCACGTTCAACACTCCTTTACTTTTTATAAAATCCTGTATATAATTAAGTTGTTTGTATTTTTTCTGGCTCTTCTGCGTTTTCCGGACGGGGAGAGCCTTTTAATATCACCATAATGTCATCGGCTACCACTTCACGGTATTTGTTGTTATATGCGGTCAAAGGCAATCCCTTTGCCGCTCTTATTGTGTTGGTGACCTTCCAACAAAGGTCATACTTATCCGCCTTGTTTGTATCCTTCATGCTTAACCTTCTTTCATAATGTCTTCAGCTCTCACACCGAGAGCTGTAATAATCTTATGTAATGTTTCGATTTTCGCCGGTCTCCGGCTTGCCGCTAAGACCGTGGAAAGAGCAACGCCGGCTTTGGTTGCCAATTCCGAACGAGTCATGCCAGCATTGATTAGAATGCAATCCAATTTATTGCGGTCGATTACCATTTCTTATCCCCTTTCCACTATTGGCAAAATACCTAAACTTTTTAAAAAATCATAAATAAACAGTCTACCTTTTTGAGTCCAACATGTTCTTGGTCTAGTATGAGCCTCTCCATCTTTGCCAATATATGAATCTGTTTTAGTCTGGGTATATCCCTGTTCAGCATATTTTTTATATAAAATCCATATATCACTTTGTTTAAATTGGATTTTGTTTTCGGCAAGCAGTTTATTTAGCCACATAGCACTTTTACCATAATCTTTAGCTATTTGAGTTGTTGATATAAGGTCTTTACATTGCAATACTAGGTCATAATATGTAGCCTTAGGATTAAGCTCTATTAATTGTTGCTTTTGGATTGCGTTTTCCGCTTCCAGTTCTGCCCTTTTCGCTCTCTCGGTTTTAAGCTCTGTCGCAAGCTTAATTAAAAAGTCAGGCGATGTAAGAGCCTGTTCCAGTGTCTGCTCTGTCATATAAGCGCCATGTTTGCGGATAGCCGGAAGGACTTCACTCGTCACCCAGCGTTTAAACTCTTTTGCTTTTGGGAGTTTGCTGGAGAGAATAAGACTGTATAAGCCGGACTCGTTAATTATTGTCATTCCTCTTGGTGTTTCAAAACTGTTGTTTTGGCAGTTTTGCTTATCTTCTTCATCAACGTGCTTTTTTATTGCTCCAAATGTATCTGTGTATCCTAAAATACTTGCTACGTCTTTCCCAACGAACCAAGGCTCGTTGTTAATTGTCATTGTTCGGATTTCTCCAAATTCTGTGTTTTTAAAAATTTGTAAATCGTTCATTTAATCATTCCTTTCGTTTAAATTGCTTGTTAGTATTTCATGTGTTAAAATCCTTTAATACAGGAGGGATTTAATAATGAAATGTGAAAATATCAAAGATATTGTTCTTACGCCGGAAGAAAACGAGATATTTATGCTTTTTAAACATAGCGATAAAGTCTTTCTAACTGTCGCACAATACAAATTGTTATTGCCTACTGGATTAATAAAATCGAGTTTAAATAATAAAACAGGTTGGTTTGATAACCTTTCAGATGGATACTGCGAAATAAGTGATTTAGGTAAACGGTACAGAGAAGGTTTAAACTTACAACATAAAGCCGACCGTTCGGAAAATTTAAAATATATAATCACAACAGTTATAGCTATACTTGCATTATTAAAATCTTACGGTGCTGGAATAGATGACATTCTCATTTGGTGTATGCGATTATTAAAGCAATAAAAGCTATCCACAGCGGCGGGTATTTCAAGCAATCCCAAAATACATACCTAATTAATTTGAATTTGTTTTTCATTTGTACACCTACTTTCTTTACATCCATTCTACTTAAAGTAGATATTTTAAGCAAAAATAATTTGGTCATAAGGTATTCCTGTAAAATTAGATATTTTCATAGCTTGTTCAACTGTAGCTCTATTTGGGTGTTCTTCAATTTTTCTATATGTTTGAACATGAATACCTAAATAGTCTGCCATTTCTTTTTGACTTTTTTCTGCATAAAGTCTTGCTTGCTTTACAGTAAATGCCATAAACTTCAGCTCCTTTCTGTTATCTTAGTAACTATAATAATCTACTTTAAGTAGAATGTCAACCCCTAAAAGTAGAATATTTTTATTTTTTTATTGATTTTTTTCTACTTTTAGTGTATTATATAAAGTAACAAAGTAGAGGTGATAAAATGAGTTTGGGCAGTAGAATAAAACAACTTCGTGAAGACAGAGAGTTAAGTCAGGTTGAGTTAGCAAAAATTCTGGGTGTTACAGACAAAGCAGTATCAACTTGGGAGAATGATTTAAAAGTTCCTCGAATGGGGACTCTTGAATTATTAGCAAAATATTTTGGTGTAACTAAATCTTATATTATAGAGGGTACAGAATTTAAACAAAATGCAGGTATACCTATTATAACTACTGTAAAAGTCCCTCTTCTCGGCAATATCGCCTGTGGCTCTCCTGTTCTTGCAGTTGAAAACATTGAGGATTACATTGATATGGATAAAAGCGTTCATGCCGACTTTGCTTTACGCTGTAAAGGTGACAGTATGATAAATGCCAGAATACTTGACGGCGATATTGTTTATATACGTAAGCAGGATAATATCGAAAATGGTGAAATCGCCGCTGTCCTTATTGATGAGTGTACTTCTATTAGTGAAGCTACTTTAAAGAGAGTTTATATTTATGCGGATAAAATCAGGCTATGCGCCGAAAACCCTCAATATACAGATAAAGTGTTTTTTGAGAATGATATGAACAAAGTAAGAATACTTGGGAAAGCTGTTGCTTTTTTAAGTTCTGTAAATTAATGTAAATTAAAAGGAGTGGATAAAATGATTGATTTTAAAAATGGTTCTGTTTTTAAGTTAAAGGCAACCAACGGATTCTTAAACCAAGATATGGTACTGCCATTATTTATTAAAGGTGAACAATTTATAGGCGAGTATCAAGCTGTTAGGGATTTTATTGTATTTACAGATAAACGAATTATTGCTGTAAATGTTCAGGGAATATCTGGTAAAAAGAAGGACTTTTCTTCTTTGCCTTATTCTAAAATTCAAGCTTTTTCTGTAGAAACTGCCGGCGCGTTTGATTTAGACAGCGAACTTGAATTATATTTTTCCGGTCTTGGAAAAGTAAAATTTGAATTTTCCGGCAAAAACAATATTATCGCTATTGGAAGAATTATTTCTGATAAAATATTATAAGTCATCTATTTTAGATAAAGATTTCAGAAAAATTTTTATTTAAAAAGAACAGCCCCTCAGCGCACGCATTGCCGAGGGACTGTTCAAGCAACAATTTCATATTTCCAATAACAGTATACTACCTTTTAAAAACAAAAACAATTATTTCAATAACAATATTAAATTTCTGAAAAAAAGTTGAAAAAATTACCTTCTTTTCGTTGACATACTCTGACGAGTATGCTATAATTAAATCATAGAAAGGAGGTAAGCAAATGAGCAAACAAAAGAAAAACGGCAAGAAAGAGAAAGGCTTCCAAACTATCCTCTTACTTACCGCAATAATCAACCTCTTAGCACAGTTAATTGATTTAATCAATAAACTGAACTAAGAAAGTCGGGGGAGATTTCTCCCCTACCTATTATAATATACTTTTGTTTAGCTCTTTTCAATAATTATTTAATAAAATTAATGAAAAGGCGGTGTATATATGGAAAATTTAAGTTTAGCTTTTAATATTTTTCAAATTTTATTTGATATTTTCGTTATAGTTTATATTATCAAGAATTGGAGTTAACAGGAGGTTTTTTTATTGGGTGCTACTTCAACAGCAGTTAAAAGAAAATATAATCAAAAAACATATAAAAGATTTATTGCTGACTTACGTATTGAAGAATTTGAAAAAATAGAAAAACTTCGCGGCGATATGAGCCGCGCCGAGTTTCTTAAAATGCTTGTAGACAAATATTTATCTGATGAAGTAAAAAACTAATAAAATAAAAAACAACCCTGTGCGCCAACACAGGGAAGTAAAAAGCGGCTGTATTGCTATACAACCTAACACCAATTTAATTATAGCATACAACCGCTTTATTTTCTATACATTTTTTTAGTAGAAAGGAAGCGGTCTTTTAATGAAAAGATTACCAAAAGGCTTTGGGAGTGTCCAAACTCTTTCCGGAAACAGGCGAAAGCCATACGCCGCCCGGATATGGGATAAAAACACAGCAAGATATATTTACATCGGCTACTATGCCACACAGCCAGAAGCTATTGCGGCATTAACAGAATATAACAAAAATCCGTATGACATTAATCTAAACGGCGCCACCATAGCGGATATGTGGGAGATATTCAAAAAGCGCAAGTTTGATAAAATATCTAATAGTGGTATTGGCGTGTATAACGCCGCCTACAAGCATTTAAAGCCTGTAGTCGATAAAAGTATCGTTGAATTAAAAACATATCAATTACAGGCGATTATTGACAATTTAGATAGGTCTTGGCAGTCAAAGAGCCATGTACAGGCACTTCTTCACCAGCTGTTTGACATCGCCATTGAACTGGACATCGTTCAAAAGAATTATGCGGAATTTGTTAAAATTGGCGAAAGACCACAGTCTGATATTCACAAGGCATTTTCCAAAACGGAAATAACCACCCTATTTAATTCCATTTTCGCAGAGCCATGGGCAGATACTGCGCTTATTATGATTTATAGCGGCCTTAGACCGTCAGAATTGCTGTCTATACGCACCGAGAACGTGTTTTTGAATGAAGCCTATATGATTGGTGGTTTAAAGACAAAAGCTGGCAAAGAACGCATTATACCGCTTAATAATAAGGTCTTACCGTTTGTTCGGAAACGGTATAATCCAAACAATGAATACCTTATAACCAATAACGGTAAAAAGGTATTATACCAGACATATAAAGAAAATTTTAAGGCGATGATGAACCGGTTAGGAATGGAACATCTGCCGCATGACGGTCGGCATACATTCGCAAGCCTGGCCGATACTGCCGGAATGAACAAGATAGCCATTAAAAAGATTATGGGGCACGCCTCTAACGACATAACCGAAAAAGTATACACGCATAAGGAAGTATCAGAATTATTATCAAATGTAAATATGATATAAAAAGAAAGACGACCTAAAAAGGCCGCCTTCTTTTTGTTTGTGTTATTTGGATAAAGGAGTATAAGTATTTACGCATATATTATACCAATTCAGCCAACCAATATCAACGTTTTGTTATACTAAACAAAACGTTTTATGAGTTGTCCCATTATTGTCACACTATTTTGTAAAAATTAACGAAATTTTACAAAATTACATGAGTTTCTTCCTATATTATGCAAAATTATAAAAAACTAAGAATTTAATAAATACTTAAATTTTCCTTAACGAAAACCCTTGGTTTTTAAAGGCTTTCTCTTTAAAGTGTCCCACTATTGTCCCACTATTTTTATAAATAGCTTTTAAAAAAGGCATAAAAAATAAGGCCGAGTATTTAACTCGACCTTTGCGCTATAAAACACTGTTCCGATAAGTTATATTTTAATTTTTAATCATAAAGCCCTGCTCTGTCATTAATAACAAGCAGCTTAAGCATTGAGTATGTAAGCTCAAGCTCGCCTTTGTCATTTCCTTGTAAATATCCCTTGTCAAGAAGCTTCTGAACTGTTGGTCTTGCCCATTCCGGTACTTCAACAGTCCAGTTGTATACTTTTTCCATTTCTTCATCACTCCATGTCTTTTTAAATTCTTCAGGTGTACCATACAAATTTTTAAGCATAGCAGTTGTACTGCCCCAATACGGCAGCTGAAAATGCGGTTTATCAACAGGACTTGTCCAGTTTCCGCCCCATTCAAGACCAATTTTAACGCCTATTGCACCAACTTTAGAGAAAAAGCCGTCACTGTCGTTATACGCTCCTTTTCCGTCATTGCGGTAAATATCAAAAGCCGTTCCCCACTGATGATGAGAGCTGTAAGAACTGCCCTTTGCATTTGTGACAATACTTCCCGGTGCTGTTCTTCCTTTGGCATATAATGCATCCTGTTCAGCTACAGTGCGGTAGCATTCTCCTATTTCTATTAAAAGTCCCTGACCTCTGCATGCTGAAACAAGCTTTTCGGCTTTTTTCTGCAATTCAGGATGGCATAATGAAATATCTCTGCTCATTTAATCACCTCCTTTTGCATAAATTAAAAGCGCCCTTTTGGGCGCTTAGTTTTAACTAACTTTTTCTTTTGACTTTGTAATAATGTCATACAGCTCCATAAAACTGTCAGCATAATATAATGGCTGTACTTCTCTTTGGTTTTGTGGGCTTATGGCATTTTCGCCATATTTTAAGCCTTTTTCTGTTAAAGCTTTATATTTTCTCTGTTTATTTGGGTCTTTTGATGACCTTCGAGTCCTTTCCTCAATAAATCCATTTTCCTTTAAAAGAATGTTAAACGCTCGTGTATCAATACCTAAATTAAACCTTTTTAACAGCTCTGTGGCACTTTTTATCTCTCTGCTTCCGTTAAACTCGTATTTAGGCAGGAAGTTTGCCGGAAGTCCGTAATCTTTATATATTACGTTAAGCATATGCAGCTTCCCTGCGTCATTTACTCTAAGCATATCAGAGATAATGCCGATACATTCAACTTGTTCTTTGAATGATACTTCATTGGTTTTATGTACCGTATAGCTTCCTGTTTTGCGGATAGAAGGAAGAACCTCATTTGTTACCCATTTACGAAACGGCTTTGCTTCTGGTTTGTCGCTGCGGAGAATGACATTGTAAAGACCAGATTCATTTATTATATAAGTATTTTGTTTTCTGCCTAAACTATCGGTGACCGTAATCTGATTACGTTCATCTTCTTCAAGTCTATTCGCTACTTTTCCAACTTGGGAAGTGTCCATATCCAATACAGCGCACACATCTTTCAGTACCCACCACGGCTCGCCGTCTTTTTCGATGGTTCTTACCTCATTTCCGTTATAATTGAAAATCTGTAAATCGTTCATTCTTTTACAGCTCC
>UMJC01032788.1_pt1 | contig 10222 bp, 7 predicted proteins | sample 1965941 | NCBI WGS metagenome assembly UMJC01 (sample SAMEA4836141, study PRJEB28245) | human gut metagenome | biome: gut microbiome; material: fecal sample | place: Denmark | collected 2008 | reverse complement strand
TACGCATGCTTTGAGCTTGACGGAGCAGGAAGATGGAGCGAATTTACAGGTGAAAAAAGCTTTAATTGCAGGTAGGCGTTCATTGATGTGCAGCTACGGTTTTTATATAGAAGATAGATACGTCTAGTAAAAAATAAGACATATTATAAACCTAAAAAAGCAGACTATATCCCCAAAAATCAATCTGTATAAACTACTATCATTATATGTAGAAAACAATCTTGGGGTGATGATATTGTTTGCTGTGCGTTATAGAAATATTGGTTTAAAAATAGCATATTACAGAAAGAAAAAGGGCTATACGCAGGCTAAACTGGCGGAGCAGATTGGTATGAGTACTGCTTATCTTGGGCAGATTGAAAGAGGTAATAGGGGAAATAGTTTTTCGCTGGAGACTTTGTACCAGATTGCTGATGCGTTGGATATTGAGGCTGAGCTGCTGATGAAGGATGAGATGTAGAAGTCTATAATCAAAGCAAAATGTGTATAGTTATTTAGAAGAAAAGAGGGGAGATTTTTATGGCTTTACAGCAGGATTACCTAAAGTGTATTGAGAAGCTTGCAGAAATTAAAGAGCTTTATAGTTATCCGGATTTTGAAGCAGATTTGAAAAGATTTAGGGAGAGGCTATTAGATAAAGAGTTTCGTATTGCTGTTGTAGGTGAGTTTAGTTCGGGAAAGTCTACGTTTATTAATGCTATTTTGGGGAAAGACATTCTTAATCATGCGACAACAGAAACTACTGCAGTTGTTACTAGAATCATTAATGTTCCAGCAAATGATACAAGAGTAAATAAGGGAAAGGTATATTTTAAGAATGGGAAAATATTAACATTAGACAATTTCTCTAAACTTAAAGAATATACAACAACCTTGAGCGTTAACTATAAAGTTGTAGATGAAATTGAACGGGTTGATATATTTGTTCCAACTGTTAATAGTAGTGCTGATGTCGTTATTGTAGATACTCCCGGCCTCAACGGAATGGCAGACGGGCATCGTGAGATAACGATTGATATTATCAAGAGAGCACATGCATGTATTTATTTGCTGCAAAAGCGCGGATTAACAGAAACGGATATTACTTTCATTAAATATCTGCTGAATTACCAAAGAAATTTCATTTTTATTCAGAATTTTATTGATGAACTTAGGAGTGATGAAGGAGAAACAGCAGAAGAAAAAGTTTTAGAACAGAAAAAGCTTCTGGAAAAGAATATATTTGCTGAACAAAAAAATGCTAAATTTTCCATTTGTGGTATTTCTGCTTTATTGAAGCTTGCGAGTGCAGATTTTGATATTCCGAGACTGTATACAAGTAGTACACATGACTTGACAGAATCAGAACGAAAAGATCTTGCACAAAAGTCTAGGTTTGATTCTTTTGAAAAGATAATGGAAGCTCAATTTAAGGAAGACAATTTAACCTCTTTACAATATGGGGATACTGCTTGGGCAATTAATAATTGGCTGCAAGAGCTTTTGAAATATATAGAGCTAGAGCACAAGCATGCAGAAGATGCGTTGAAAGAAGCTCAAGAGCAAGGTTCTATAAAACGATTAGAGTTGTTAAAAAATAAAATAAATAATAATATTCCAAAGCATGAAAAGTATTTGGAAAACTACATTGTAGATAAAGTAAGGTATATCAGCAAAGATAACTTAAAAAATATAGAAGATAGTATTAATAGAATACTGAGAGAAACCTTTGCTAAGATAAATAGCTGTAAAAAAATAAATGAATTAGATAAGGTAAATGAGGAGCTGACGAATAATATAAATAATAGTCTTGATTTACTTAATTCTGAAGTTATTACTAATTTAAAAAATAGCTTTGGTGCCTTATACCAAATTGTCTTAGCCCAAGTATCCGAGTATAGTGGCATAAAATGCAAAGATTTTCCTAAGCTGGAAATATACAATGAAAGAAGCAAGCTTAGTTATGATAATGTCATTAATGACAGGGCTCATAGATTACAGAGGCAATTAGAAGAAAGTAGGGAAGCAGAGTTTAGCCTTCAGGTAGAACAAGAGAGAATAGAGAAGGATACTATCGATGCTGCTAAGGAAGTAAATTATTGCAGGCAAGAATTAGCTGATAGAAAGCAAAAAAAGCAAGATGATTTAAACAGGTTGGGAAGAAGGCCTGATAAGAGAGAATATGAGGAAGAATACACCTATTATAGAGATAGAACAGGCTTTGGTTCTTCTATAACAAATTGGCTTTTTGGACAAAAGAAATGTACTGGTTATCGTACTGTACAGGATGATAGTGCAGGAAAGGCATGGGATGCAAAAAAACAAGAAATATTGAATGTTGCTACAAAAGCTATTGATCAAATAACAAGCAAAAAAGGTGCTGCTGAAAGAAGACTTACGCGCCTTAGCAAAGAGAAAGAATCTCAAGGTGCAAATTTAGCAAGAATAGCTAAGGAAATAGAAGAATTGAATCGCCAACTGGAGATTCAAAAAGCTACAGATGAGCTTGCTATGAAAAAAGCAGAAAGAGAATATCTTTCTAATCGTATAAAAAATATGGAAGACCATATTAAAAAGTATTTTGATGAAATAGCGAGTCGGCAAATACAGGATAATATGGATAGTGAATTAAAGAATCAACGAAAGAAGCTTATTGCTTGGGCCTTAGAAAGATATAGGGAGGCTGTTCAGCAAAAGCTTTCATGGGTTGAGCAATGTAAACTGGAAAAAGCACCGGAGTTACAATCATCGATAAGTAATCTAAAGTCTGTAATTAAAAAAATAAATGGAATTATTAAGAATACGAGGTGTGAAAATGTGTAACTATTTACAAGAATACAAGGAACGCAAACAAACGGTAGTGGATTATATTAATAGCACTATAGATATAGTAATTAAACAGGGGGAAAATGAATCTGCAGATAATTTGAAGAAGTTAGCAGATAATGTGGAAAAAGGGTTATTCAGCATTGTGCTGGTAGGTGAATTTAGCGCTGGAAAATCTACTTTTTTAAATGCTTTGATGGGAATGCGTATACTGCCGTCTTTTACGAGTGAAACTACGGCTACTGTTAATTTTTTACGTCATTCTACAGAAGCACCTAATGGAGAAGCAGGAATTGTTTACTATAATGATGGTCATCAAGAAGTGCTTAAAGAGCTGACTCTGGATAGTGTTGCTAATGTTGTTAGTACGAAAAGCAATATGGGAAAGGAGGGCGTTGCACTTTCTGTAGATCATGTTGATCTTTTTTTGGAGTCTGAGTATTTAGCAGATGGCATCATGCTAGTAGATAGCCCGGGTTTAAATGGTATAGCTGCCAACCATTTGGAAATTACTCGTAGGCAGATTGAGAAGTCACATGCAGCTATATTTATGTTTAGTGCAGATCATCCAGGTTCTAAAAGTGATTTTGAACATTTGGAAGAGTTAAGGAGCAAGTCGAAAAACATATTTTTTGTGTTGAATAAAATAAATGTAATCAATCCTTCTGAAAATGTTACTGTTGAAAGTGTAATAAATGATTTAAAGGATAGCTATCATAAAAAATTTCCTGAGGAAAATGAGATTCCTGAAATATGGCCTGTAGCAGCTAATGCAGCCTTGGCTGCCAGAGATAAAAACTACCAATATCAAAATGGTGAAGTAGTAACAACTGAGGCTAGACGCTCTGAACTTGAAGAAATCTCCAGGATGAAGGCTTTTGAAAAAAGACTTATGGAATATCTTACAACTGGAGAACGTACACGTGACCAGCTGCTTGAGCCGGTAAATAAGTCTATAGAATCACTTAAACGTCTTATGGATACTTTAGACGATGAAAAACAGGTCCTTAGCAATAAAGAAATTGCAGAAGATTTTTTGAAAGAAAAGGAGGCTGTAGAGAAGCAGAAAAAGGAATTGGAACGCAATAAAAAGAGTATATTAGAGCCTATTCGCGGAGAAATATTTGCATCTATTAGTCGTATGAAAAATGCTATCGGTAGCAATATTGAGAGGATTCAAGAAAATATTATTGACGAAATCAAGCTATTAGATGATTCGGAGGAGTTGCGTAATTTTGCTGATGATTTAGAAGATAGTCTTGATAGAAAATATAGGCATTTAATTAGAAATATTCAAGATGATGTATACAGTGAGATTCTTGATATAGCTCAGAATAAATGCTATGACTATTTATCTGACTTAGATCAAAAGTTTAATGCTATACACGATGTATCTTTAGACATTAATTTGAATAAGCGTTTTGAATTTAAAAAAATAAATATATCTGATAATATTCAGAGCTTTAATAATCAAATAGAGGAGCTTGAGACTGAAATAGCTAAAATCAATAATAAAGCAGAAGATTTACAGCAGCAAATGTCTTCAACAAGCCGTAAGGAATCATTAATAGAAGAGTTAAAGAGTAGAAAGAAGGAGCTGCAAGAGCGAAGAAATTATATCATTGATAACTTCCCTATTCCTCCTAAAGAAATAAGCTACGGAACAGAAGAGTATTATCGAGATAGAAAAGGTGCGTTGGGCGTCTTTGCTCAATTGTTTTGTGGACAAAAAAAGGATACTAAAACAGTGAAGCACGTATACAGTGAAGCACATGATTATGCAATTAAGGAGAGAGATGGTAAAGTTGAAATAATTAATAGTGAGCTAGAAGAAGTAAATAGAGAACTTGCTAAATTTAATATTCCGGAATTGGATAGCAGTTATTTTAGAAGCTTGCTTGAAAGAAATGACAAGCAAAAAGATGCTTTGTTCGAAAAAATTAAAGATTTAAACGAAAAAATTCAAGATAACATAAATGCCAATTCTAAGAAAGAATGCAGGTCGCTAAAGACGCAAATCAAGAAATATGTTGAGGAACGTAGTGATAATTTGGAGAATTTGTTAAAAAAAGTATTAGACGGACAAAAAAATGAGTATCTGGAAGCTGTTAAGGAAATCGTTGCTATAACTATTGATAACGAATTGACTGATTGCAAAGAAAGGCTGGCTCATATTGTTAACGTCATTAATACTAATGGAAAGGATAGAGATAACAGACTCAAGGAAATAGAGACTTCTTTGGAGGAGATTGGCAAATTGATGGAAGCGGGGATTGATTTAAAAACTGAGTTGCAAAGCAGCCTTCAAGGATATATTAGACAAAGTAGCATTATAGGAGGGAAATACTGATACCATGGAAAATTTAGATTTCAATACGTTAATAGAGGCAGCACAATATCTTGATTGTGCCGGAGATAGAGACGTATTAGAGAATATGAAAGCGGTTTACGAAAGCGGAGAATATTTTGTTGCTTTTGTGGGGCAGTTTTCTGCTGGCAAATCTTATCTCATTAACAACATCATTGGAAGAGCTATTTTACCTCAGGGGACAATGGAAACTACGCCTTTGCTGACATATATACGCTATGGAAAGCAGGAAAAAGCGATAGTGGTTTCCACAAATGGCAATAAGCAGGAAATCAATATAGAAGAAGTGGCTGATATTATTCAAAAGGGTAGTGAATCTGCCTGGAATATTAACGATTTAGAGCATATAGAAATCTTTGTAGATAGCGACATATTAAAGTCAGGCTTAATTTTATTGGATACTCCTGGTGTAAATACTTTAATAGAACGCCATGAACAATTATTGGCACAATCTTTAATTTTAGCTTCAAGAATTGTGTATGTTACTGGTAATGCTCCATCTAAAGTCGATATAGAAAAGCTTAGCTATATGCAGGAGCATGGATTTAATCTGGCGTTTGTTCGAACTCATTGTGATTTGGTTAATACTGCCGAGGAAAGCATCAATGAATTAATTAGCAATGATGTACATATACTGCAGCAGGAGAAAATTTGTACTGGTGCTATTTTCCATGTATCTAATATTCCAGGAGCTTCTAGGTATGCTAATATAGCTTCAATACAAGATGTATTAAAGAATTTAGGAAGCGATGTAGAAAAATGCCGCTTAAAAGATTTTGCAGATCAATTGGCGTTTTTTAAGCAGAAATATAGTAAAAGATTAGCAGAAGCTGTTTTGTACCTGCAATTAAAGCAGAGAAATGCATTAGATGAAATTAATAGAAAAAAACAAGATTCTGAGAATAGATTGGATGGGTTAAAGCAGAAATGTGATACTGAGCGGAGCAAATTACAGGAGCAAGTTACTGCAGATGTAAGAAGATTAAAAAAATCTTACCGCAATGCCGTTGAAGGCTATGTTGATACTGCGGCAGCTAAAATTTCTGCAGCTAGAGATATTGATAATGTCAATGAAATGAGAGCCCTTTTGAGCAGATTACAACATCAGACAGCAGCACAGGCTATTAATTACCTTAATAGCAATGTTACGCCTCTTTTGGCAGATATTAATAAAAATGAGGTTTTTGCAACACCTGACATGGAGAATCTGGAAGTTCCTGAAATAGATAATATGGATGAACTTGCTGCTTGCAGGAATGATGAATTGGTTAATTTAAAAAATAACCTTTTAAATATTTGTGATGCCAAGGAAACATTAGCTTTTAATATTCAACAGGCCGAAAACTCACCTGAATATTTGGAGTTAGTAAATTCTTTAAAAGGATTGAAGAAACAGCTCCAAGAGATTCAGGCCAAGGATTCGGAACTTGGTGAGTATATTCCTGAGATGATACAGGTTATGCCTGAAGGTATACAGCCATCTGATGTGGGCAAGGTTGTAGGTAATATAGCAGATTGGGCTATGATTTTACTGCCATCAGGTGCTCTAAATAAATCTATGGGAAAACTCGTTGGTGTGGCTGAAAAGGCTTCGAAAATTATTCAAAAAGGTAAAGGTGCTGCTGATATATTGAATAAGCTAAGAAATATGGGCAAGGTATATGCAACTAAAAGAAGAATTGAAAAGGCAGCAAAGATTATTGAAGCTGGCAGAAATATCACTAACCAGATCAGACAAAATGATACTACAGGGATGCTCGATTGTCTTACGTTAGAATATTGGGGGCAAAAATTAGGCAGCTGCTTTGATGCTCCTCCCAGACTGGAGGAAAATTTAGAGTATCGCAATATTTATATGCGTCAAAAAGAAGAGCTGAGAAAAAATATGCTAGCAGTTCAACAGAAGGCCTATGAAGAAAAATGTCAGCTTGGACTGTTCAGAAATGAACAGGCGAAGCAAAAAGCATATATAGAAAGTTTATGTGTAGATGAAAAACGGCTTGAAGAACAAATAGCAGGTAAAGAAGCAGCTATCAAAAAAGAAGCCAGCAATGCAGCTTTGAAAAAATGGCGTGAAAATACAAGAATTTCATTTGAAAAATCTATGTTGGCAACGTTGCCTGATTTAATAGAAGATTATTTGGATTCTGTAACCGATATGGTAGAGTTGTATGTGAATAAAAAGCTTGAGTCAAAAATGCTTTTAATCAGTAAAGAGCAAAATAAATTAGAGGAGATTTTGCTGCTTAGTCCGGAAGAGGTAGCTGTGAAGCTTCAAATTGCTTTAGAGCTTAAGTCGAGATTGGATAATAACAATGAAACAGAAATGTGTTAAGTATTTGGAGCAGTGGCTTTTTGCTGGAGATAATTCTCGCTATGTTTTTTTGAAATGGCTGATGGAAAACGTTTCTTTACAGCAGATAAGCGCTCTGTCAAAACATAATATTGTATTAAAATATGGCTTTAATTCAGAGGTTCACACAGATAAGGACAAGTGTTTTTTTCAAAGTTCTAAAACACTGCCTTGTACATGTATAAATTTTCCAGCAGAGAATTTTGAGATGGAGGAAGCAGACTTTAAAAATATCATATTTTTTGAAGAAGCACCTTTCTGCAGGGAGTCTACATATAAAAAAATAGAAGAGCTTAGACGAAAATATCAAGGCAGTCATATTTGTATAGCTATTATGGATTTGCCACGGCATCAAGCTTATTCAGATCTTTTAAAGGCTGGCGAGGATGTCCAACAGGCAATAATAAAGTATTCTGATTTAGGTTATTCTGTTATTACGGTTACCAGTGCCAATGATATTGCTAAAGTTTTTGGATGGAATGAAGCTTCGTTATGGTATTGGCAGCAACAGCTTGTGAGGGATATGGATGCTTTTGCAGAAGGTATAAAAGATCTGGAGGCAGACTTTGAGTTTATACTTGAAGATTTAAGATTTGATGACGGAATCTTATCTATAAAATTTAAGGACGCCTTGACTAGCTATAGCTTATTTGCGATGGCAGTACGTTTGAAGAAACCAATATGGCTGTATTTTTCTATGCTAGCTGAAGAGAAACTGTTTCCTGCTACCAAGAAGGGGGGAGTATATGAGTTTATAGCCATCTATCTTGAAAAAATGGACGACAGCAAATTGTGTTTTTGCGATAAAGACAAGGAAATAAATTTGGCTGCTGATAAGCTTAGAAGCTGCTATAGAAAAAAATTTAGGAATTCACGTTTTACAAAAGTTTCTATAGGCAGGTGCTTAACGGAAGCAGAATATAATAAGGCTGTAAATAATAAAGGCAACGAGTTATATGGTATGCGGGCAGAATTTACTCTCCTATTTAACAGCTTTGTCGAAAATGACATAACTGATATTTTGAGCAAAATGCTGATGCAGAATTATAAAAGGATGAGAGGTTTATTAAATGAAAGGTAGTATTTTGTGTGCTGGAGCTTTGCTGTGCAGCATTTTTACGGTATATTCATTAGTGCATCCTATGGATGGAGTTTATGGCTGTATTTTGGCTATCTTTTTAGCAGTGGCTAGTAGTATATTTTTAAAACTTGGAATTGATAATATTTATGTTGCTATTGAAAATCAAAATGAGCTTATGAAACAATCTCTCTCGAATAAAGATGATGTCGTGAAGCTTATTGATGAAAAAATTAAAGAAGTTTATTCAAAACTACAGGAACAACAAATACAAAGCAGTCAGAGTAATGCTGCTGTTATGGAAAAGCTAGCTTCTTTGTTAGAATGTGTTCAGGAAGAAAGCAAGCAATGTGCAAATGCTAATTTGATTTTGCTTGAACGATTTAGTGGGATTGATGAAAAGCTGATTCAATCAAATAAATTTGTTACCAGCAAATTAGATGATCAGACTGAAATGGCAAATAAGATTATGAGGGAGATTGAGGATAAGTTCGATAAAAAATCCGATGATATAAAACAAATTAGCGACCGCAACAAAGCTTGTTTGGATAGCATTGAGAGCCAGCTTTGTGTTTTGGATAAAATAAATGAAGCTGCTGGGAAATGTGCTAAAGAAATAAAGAGGCATAGAGATGAGTTTAGTGATTTTATAGAAGATATTGAAGAAGACTGCGGACAATTGAGCGAAAGTATTGAAAAAAGCTTGGCGGAAATTAAAACTCAAAATACTAATCACATTGAAGAATTAGAAGGGCTGCGCAAGCATTATACTAGTTTATCCAAAAAGGATATGGAAATTTTATCGAAGCTGAGTTTGGAATTGAAGTAGTATGGAGTTTATTTTATGCAAAATGTAGATGTAGAGTGCTGTGCAGTGAAGGCACTACTAGCAAAAATTGAAAAAAAATACTATACGAAAGAAAAGTTTTACGTAATTCTGCTTGCTGGAGATAAAAATGCTTATAAGAAAATAGAAATTGTGGATGCTGTTAAGCATATGGTAGATGTATGTCTGTTATTTGGTGATAGTAAAAGAGCCTTGAAATATTTGCAGGTTTTATTGAAAATATATAAGAATATTTTTGATGATAAGAAGCTGAAAGTTTATTTTGAAGGCGTACATAGGTGTATTGCAAAATAGTTTATTGACTAGCCTATGCAAAATACATTAATATTGAATGCAGACGAATATATTGCTTCTATGCAAGCGATTGGCTGCCACGCAAGTGGCGGCCTTTTTGTATTCCAAAAAACTATTTATCAATACTGCTTGCGTAAATTCCTCTAAACGCCGTATAATAAATGAGAGTTTGAAAATCAGAGGTTTATATGAAGAAAAAATATCTATATTTACTTTTGCGCGTGCTGGTCTATCTGCTGGTGCTGGGGGTAATTTTGTATGGCTTGTATGAATCACCGTATAATCCGCATCCGCACAGTGCCGAGGATATCCGACGCTGGGTGGTGGGCTTTGGCGTGTGGGCACCGCTTATTTATGTGGCGGTGTATACCATTCGTCCGCTGCTTTTATTCCCGACGCTGCTTTTGAACCTGAGCGCAGGCGTGCTGTTCGGTCCCTGGTGGGGCATCTTATTCCTGCTTTTGGGTGGCTTTGGCT
>UMJC01039906.1_pt1 | contig 10357 bp, 6 predicted proteins | sample 1965941 | NCBI WGS metagenome assembly UMJC01 (sample SAMEA4836141, study PRJEB28245) | human gut metagenome | biome: gut microbiome; material: fecal sample | place: Denmark | collected 2008 | reverse complement strand
ATCGTATCGACGGCTGATATCTATTTTAAACAGAAATCTGGAAAAGGGCACCCGTGACGTATGTGAAATGTTAGAGGAAGAAGCACGGGAAGCATGGGAGATTAGGAAGAATCAGGCAAAGAAAGCAGGGGAAGAAGCTGGCATGAAGTTGCTTTTTCCGATGATGCTGCTATTTATACTGATTCTGGTAATGTTGTTATTTCCGGCAGTGCAGAGTTTTTCATTATAACTGTTGGTTGATTACAGAATTTTAGAAGCGCTTTAAATTATGAGCAGGTTATATTAACAGTGCGAGTTTAACAGAAATGAAATAAAAATGCACAAATTGTTAAGTGGAACAATCATTGCTTAAAGTATTTATGTATGGAGGGGAAAATGGGACAGGAATATATTAGAGAAGGAAAACGTTTTTTATATGAAGAGTCAGGCATTGGTGTGGTGGAAATTAAAAGTAACTAAAAAATAAGCAACCAAACAATTAATTACAAACAACGCTTTTTTGAAAAAACAATGTATAGTGGCATTTTATGAATAATCTGTATTGTTTGTATCTTTGTGATAATAATCTACTTTTTTGTTAAATAATATTTTGAATTTGTAAATAAACAATATCCAAAATTCTACATAGTGTATTTGAAAATTATGAATAGGTGATTTGAATCAATGTTTCATTAATGGTGTTTATATTAATATGCAAGTTAAGAAGTTACTTTTTGAATATCCATATACAAAAACACATCCTACTATCTCATTGTGTAGAAATAGAGGATGTGTTGTTTTATTTAGAAGATTTAATCCTGTCCATCTCGTCTTTAATGGTGTAATAATTGATGTGCTTATAGAATTGTAAGACATTCGAGCATGCATCGTCTAAAATAAGATCATCATTGCCACCACCAAGTCGAAGAAGTGACATGATCATGCGGTATGCTTGGGGATGACAGCGCCTGATTGAAAAAATATATTTTACCAAAGCATGTACATGGACACCTTTTTCAGCAGCGGTTCGTAAATAATAATCGTCCTGAGCACTATAACCGTTGTTGTCCACGGGCGGCATATGCTCTGGTTTGCTAGAATACTTTTCCTTGGTATCATACAATCGATAGTGAGTTGCAATTAATGCATTGTCAGAAGCTAACTTAATAAAAATCTGATTATATGTAACCTCCAGAATAACGTCTTGTTTGGCATATTTATATGGAACAGAATAGAATCGGCCATCGACTGCCACGTGAAAATCAATGCCAACAGTAGCTTTAAGTTTTTGTTTGATGACAAAACGTGTTTCTGGTATAGATTGCATTGCGATAAGCTCACGTTCGTTATAAACGCGCAGACGCATAAAGTCACTTTCAAATAAGAATGGGTCGTGTTCAAATATTTCAGACAGTATATTTATATATGTCAATGTATCATATGTACATTCATCTATAAGCTTAAGTTTTTCTGCAATAGATTTAATTTCTTGTGCTATGGATTTCTTAAAAACACTTTCGTCATCCCACAGCACTGTTTGATTATAATATGCTGTTACTTCTTCCAGACGTTCGTGATTAGACACATCACCAGATCGAAATGTATGCCCCATTTTCATTGGAATTAAATAACGCGGACATGCTTCTATCTGGGTGTAGATGGACACGATAGCTCTTATAAGTGCATCAATATCACGATGAAGAAAACCACGTAAATGATACATGTGTGAATGAGGTAAATACAACATCAATATATAAACATCTACAATTTCACCAGTATCATTATTAACAGCCTTCCCTTTTTGGGGTAGCCAGGTGATACAACCATACACTCCGAGTGGTGGCGAAATAACATGACAATGATCATGGTACTTTTTGTAAAACTGTGAAAACTTTGTATATTGCAAAAGCTTTAATTGTACATGTAAGTTATCTGCCTGTTCAAGATAAAATTCGTAGGCCTGTTTTGCAGACAGCCCAAAGGTGGCTGCCTGCTCGCATAAGCTTTTTGGATAATAGTAAATGGTATCTGATGCAGGATACATAATACTGTAGATTTCGTCAGCACTCATATGTACATTAATACATTCGCTGTCCAGCATTGATTTAATGCGTGTCAATGAGTTCAGAGAGATGTTATACTCAGTCTGGATTTTGCGAAAAGGAACTTTTTTCCACAGCATTTCAACTACAGCTTTTAAAATATCAGGTTTGATTGTACGCATAGTAATTAACCTTTCTATTCCCCCTGCCCAGGGAAATTGACATAATAATTTTGATCAAAAAAAGCTACTTTACGTTTCTGGTATGGTACTGCTGAATAATTTTGACAGTCGCATTTAGGGTCAGCGTTCACAAAATCGCGAACAGATTCTGTGAAATGACTTCCACAAGCCGGACAGATAAAGTCAAACTTTACTTCAGAATCAGATAATACATCATCTAAAGACACATTTTTAAGGTAATCGCTGATTTCCGGACACGTTATCAATACAGGCAAAGCGGGAGTTTCTACTACATTGTATTTTTTGGGCGCATTTGTAATTGCGTTCCGTTGAAATAATGCGTTTACGGATATAGTGTCAATCAGTCCGGCTGTATTAATGTAATCGATGGTTTTAAGTGATCCGATCGGTACTTTAGCTGGATCAAAATTAGGATTTAAGTACTTGTTTTCGTTGAAAAAATTCATAAAATCTGTACTTTCACAGCAATAAATCACATGAATATGCTTCGCCGGTGTATTATCAATTTTAATTCTTGCAAACAGATCTACGATACGTACAGTATCGATCGCCCCAAGTCTATTTTTATATCTAAATAATCTATTACTACACTGTGTTAACTGTGTAATATCAAGATCAGGATTCAGGTCAATATTTGCATAATATAAGGAAGTAAAATCCGGACGGTCTGTAACAGGAGGGGCTGTGGAACAAGCGATAACAGGATGATTGTCCACAACAGCACGTCTGCAGATTACCGATACCGTGGCATGATCAAATTCGTGGTCTGTGTTTATAAAATGAAACTGCTTGTTTGAAGATGCTTTTAATGTGTCTAAATCCAGATCCGGGTTATAAATTGCATTATCTTTAAAAAGTTTTGAGAATCCAGGAACATCCTTCGCATACTTAACATCTGTAACATTTTTGGATACACCATTCTTTTTCCGATGCCATGGAACATTATGATTCGGACCATGTCCTTTTCCGGCAGGTTTATTATCAATATACCCGCGTTTGAACAATGACTTAACCTGTACACAGGATATACTATTAGACGTATCGATGTATCTAAAGCTGGTGCGGCTGCCGATTGTTACAGTGTCTGGATCAAAATCTGGATTTAAATCTTTATTATCTTCGTACAATTTTGCAAATCCCGGGATGGAAATTGCTAAGGTGTTACGCGGGAAATCTGTCAGCTGCATGTTTTTGCGTTTGAGGAACGCAACTACTGGTGCATGGCAAACTTTCCCAGTCAATTTGTTACGGAAATAAAAAATCTTGTTTGATCCTGTTGTTAAGCTTTCAATGTCCAGATGCGCATTTAAATCTGCATTATCCAGAAAAATCTGATAAAATTCCGGAATGTTTCTACATAATATATGTTTTTTGGCCTGCGCCGGTTTCGTTGTGACGGACTTGCGGCTTAAAAGAGTATTAACTCTGGTTGTTGAAATTTGACCGTTGTCATCCCTGTAGCTGATCAAAGCATTTGATCCAGCGGTCAGATTATTAATATCCAAATGTGGATTTAAATTTTTGTTTTTCTCATAAATTTTCATAAAATCAGGATGGCTTTTGGCTAATTCATGCCTGTTAGAAGGATATTTTGCATTTAATGCGATGGCACCACCAAGAATACGGTGATACAACTTGCTGATTGATGCGCAAGACAGATCATCGTTTTGATCCAAAAAGTAGATTTTTTTTCTACTTTCACAACCAAGTTTGCTAAAATCCAGATCTGAATTGTATTTTGCATTATCTTTCAATAATGTATATAGATCAGTGACTTCACATACACGAGGTACGTTTCCGGCAGGTGGCCTGGAATCGATGCGATTACGCTGCATGATATTACTGATTGTATCAAATGAAACGTTTTCAGTAACATCTCGATAATAAAACATTTTTTGTGAATCTGCAGGCTCTACCGTTGGATCAAAATTTGGATTGAGGTCCACATTCGCACGGTAGAGTCTTAAAAAATCTTTGCGCTCTGCGCAATTTTTTAAGTACTTCATAATAATTCTCCTTCTTTTTTCTGTTTTTACAGATTTCCGATATCGGAAATCAATTTTTCAGAGATATCCTCAACTTCGCTTTGGGCTTTGGAGAGAATGTCATTAGAAAAAGTTTCATCCTGTGGTGTAAATGTGGATGTTTCTTTTGATTCATCATCAGAAAGTTCATCCATCGATTTCTGCCAGCTCTCATAACTGGCAATAATATCGTCAACAGTATGTTTTTGTTGATGGTATAGATCATCAATATGATCTGGTGTATTGATTGTGTCTCCGGCATGCAACTGTATTAAACCTATATCAGCAAGCTGCTGTTGCATGGCTGGAGTTGTGATGTAATGGAAAATGTATTGTTGGAGACAGGCAATAATTTTTGACATTTCTTTTTCCTGTTTCCGGTATTTGACCACCTCTTCGCGTAATGTCCGTTCTTTCTCATTTAAAGCATCATTTTTGTTAAGTAATTTCTTACTTTTCAATTCCAGTTTTTCTAACTTCTCTGTCAAATCACTATTTTTTGCAAGTAGATTTTGCATCTGTAATAATGCTGCATTTGCATCTGAAACAAGCTGTATAATGTATGCAGTACGTTTGTCTTCACTCGCTGACAAAATAGCTGACAAATCTGGGGATATATAAGTTTCTGTCGTCGTATCTGTATTATTTGATGTTTTATACTGATCAGACAGGTTAGAATTGTACCGGTCAATCAGCTCTTTGCATGCAGAATCACGTGTAAAATCATAATAAGAAAGCGGCGGATTAAGATGGTATTTCTCACTTATATATCGGGCAATATTCGACGGGCGCAGCTTAGTGATAATAGTCTGCTTTTCCGTAAGATATTCCTCAACATAATGTATAAGTGTATCACTTGTATTTTTCTTACTCGGCATATGAGGTCTCCTTTCCCGCCTCTAGTTGTTTATAATAGTACAGTGCCAAATTTCTGATATCAGATTGTGTGGAAAGCATTTCTTTTTGCAATTCGTCCAAACGCTGCATAATTTTTTCATTAGAAATCAGTTTGCGTACATATAGCATTTCTTTATTAATATCAGATTCGAGTTTTTCGATATCTGCAGCATTACTGTAACGATTGTCGTTGACAAAATAGCGACAGTTCACACACTTACCGCCAGCTGCGAGACAATCTTTAATATCATCATTCATAAATACTTCTGAATAACAACGTCCATTATCAACCTCGGCATGCGGTTGGTTCCTGTCTATCAGCATGGATAATGGATGTTCAGAAAGATCGTCGACAGGTACGATATTCTTTCTGTTTTTCGCTAGATCATAGTAATATTTCGTTGCACATTTAATCATCTGTACGGTATTTCCATAGTAATTTTCAGAAATATCACTGTCTGCATGCCCGGCATAATCCTTGATCAGTAGAGGATTACATCCACGGACGATTAAGTTGATCATTGCAAGATGACGTGTCTCTTTTAACTGGAAACGCATCGTTTCATGCTGTTGCAATTCCCAATTGTTCTGTTGAAAAAAACGCCGGTTCATTTCTGCATGCTCAATGACGGTATATCCGCTCTCCGGCATTACATGTTCATAAAACATTTGCAAAATATAATTCAAGTGAGAATCCAGGAAAATCCGTTCTGATTCCTGAAATTTTTTGAATTTGCAATATGTCTGGCAAAACTCTACACTAAAAAGCAGGTCATACTTACGTTTAAACGTGTGGCTTAACATGCGATACTGGTCGATCAAATCAAAAAGTTCCGTTGTTATTGGAAAAACATTGGTTTCGTAATCATCATTGATCAGGTAAGTATGTATCTTGTCACCATATCCTTTGAGCCGTGTGCGTCGAACAGTTAGATACGGAATGTTATCAGAACCTGTACTTATGCAGTTATAAGGTAGCAAGCAAAATTCAGTAACTCTCAAAGGAATAACAGTTGTAATCCGCCAGTATAAATACAAAGGAAAGTAAAAATTTTTATCCTCCTGTGACATGTCAGTCCATTCCTTCTTCAAAATATGATCCAGTATAAAATATGATTGGAAATCAGCCATCGTGGTCTGCTTTTTTGTAATCATTTTTTTTGAAGACGCAACGTATGCACTGTATTGCAACAATACATTTTTTACATATGCATCCGAAACGCCAGGCAACAAACGGACTACGCTGGCATATAACGCAATGGATGCATTTTTGATGTCGATTTTTTTGATATCAGAAAAACCATATTCAGACCGAATGAGTTCATCGATTAGTGCAGACAACAGCAGCCTTAAATTAGCCAAACTGCGAATCCCAACCAACTGGATCATAAATGCTTTTATATGATCCACGACCTTCTCATAAGGAATATTATGTTTTTCTACTACTGCGCGAAATTCTTCTTTACGATAGCCAAAATTGAAATAGTATTTTCTTTTTTGGTCGGTTAGATTCCAAACATCATCATGATATTCGCAATCTATGATGTTTCCGGCAGCTTTTCTTTCTGCAAATTTTTCCAGACCTTTGATTACGTCATCATATGTAATATGGTCAACATGTGTGTATATAATAAGATCTTCACCTAGTGCTTCTCTTCGTTGCAGCATATTTTTTCCTTTCCTTCTTTGATCAGTCGTATTAATTCTTGCTTATGTTCAGAAATATCCACGTGATAATCCCTCTTTAACATTGCCAGAAGATCCATAACTGCCGGTATAAAAGAATGATATAGCAGTCCGTGGTACTTTTTCTGGCTACCCCCTGTTTTTGCATTACTATATAATGTAAAATAATCTTGCAGAACCTGCATAGCGTTTAACCAAACACTTTTTTCAGCAATGGCATACGGACAGCCAAAACATAGGTTCCGTGCTGGATAGAGGCATGGACGGTCTATAGCCATTAAAAGACAATGTATATTTGCCGTTTTTGACTCTGCAGAATGTTGCAGTAATCGCTCCAGGATCTGTTTTGCTTTTTTCTTTCTGGCATCATCAGACAGTTCAAAGAACATACTGTTGATAATATTTGTGGCCTGCAGATATGCACGCTGCACTGCTTCCAGCATAAATTCAGTTTCGTATGCATCTAAGCCTTGATACGAAATTATTTGCGTCTGGGCAGCAAATGGCAATGTTGCATACTTGTCTTCATAAATTGCATCAAGTAGCATATGTGGTATGAATCCACACGTGCCGTTGTTCCACAAATGATGAAAAGCCTGGTCGATAGAGAGACCGTCCATCTTGCAACTCAAGTAAATTGCCGTGGTACTTGGCAGTTGGTAGATCTTTTTTGTATGTGCACGTGCCAGAGCAGCAATCTGGTAGCCATATACTTTCGACTGAACGTTTGACTCCGCGTTGGTGACATCTAAAAGCAGATCCAGATAAGCTTTGTTCGCACGGCGGCTTGAGAACGGCGTATTACCAAAAACTATCCTATAGTTAGAGCCAAAAAAACGTGCAAAATCATCGGCAGCATATTTACGTCCGGAGTAAACTCCGCGTTGGTCAAGTTCGTTATGCAACAGGCAAATTGTATAAATAGTGCCAAACACACTTTTTAATGTTTCTGGAATTGTTATCAGTAGATAACGATCTGAATTTCTCTTTTCAGTTTTGTGTGGACGCAGGTTTCGATTGTTACATTCTGACATCAAAAGGTCACACAGTTGGACTGCTTTTTGACCATATGTTGCATCCAAAATTTCCTGACGGATGACATCAATATCGGATGCCAGTGGCAGAATTGGCAGCTGTTCGAGATCAGATGGGCGCCAGGCTGCAATGTACATAAATGCGGTGTACAACCAAACTTCGGCCATGGATCGGTGGTTCATTGCTTTACGAATAAGCCTTTCCTGGGTAATGTAATTGTCATTAAATACCATGTAAGCCATCTGAAAATACTGTGATCTGGCATATGGCTGACTCTGCATAGTATGTCTTTTTGGCGCATCATTTTTGATTTTTTGGATCGTAAATTTGCAGTCATAATTTGCAGACACATAGGTAATATAGTTCGCAAGCATTTTTTTTGCTGTAGCCTGTGAACGTATGCGTTTTGCGGATAAAAGTGTATGTATTCCATTGTTGTCAAGGTCCATCAGTTCAGATTTAACATTTTCGATGATTACAATAATCATAATGATCAGTGAGCCAGGCGGTTTTGCTTTTGAAAAAGCTGCAACAGATTCATATGTTAATGGTCTGGATGCCCAATAGGGATGTTCCATTAATTTTTTCAGATATTCATCCCGCTTTCCAAAAAGAAGCAGATCATCTGCTATATAATCATAAAAAATAGTCTCCATATCCTTAGAAACGATGAGTGCATTGCGACGGTCAAATACTAATCCTACCGATACCGGTGTAACCAATGAGGCAGATAACTGCCCATGGCGGAGATGCGTGTTTAACATTGTACGATCACGTGTGTTTTCTGGATCAAAGAAAAGCGGTAACTGCTTCTGCTTCAAGTCTGCGTATGCACGGCAAGCAATATCATGAATCCCAATATATGAGTTATAATCATCCTGGAGCTGTACAAAATCCTGTTCGGCTATATAATTCTGAGCTGCAAAAAATTCCATTGGGATCTGTCGCAGATTCAACATATGTTTGCACACATACGGACTGATTCCAAGTTTTTGAGCAACATCATTGACCGTAATATATCCAGGAAGATGTTTCTTGATTGACAGATCAATCAGTTCGTGGACGACTGATTCATATTTTTTTGAAACAAATACTCCTGAAAAAATCTTTCCGTAACGGTTCTCTGGGGTGTTGACATCTAATACAGGTAACTCTAAGAATCTACGCTGTACAGATTGGCGGAAATTTTGCGCAGCCTCTTCGTCCAACTGGTTTTCTTTGATTGCCTCTGCGATGCAGTCAGTTAGACTGATCGCATTGGCGTACCATTTTTCACACTGTTCAATAAAGTCTTCCGGTATATACCATTTGTTATCTTTTTTTACCGCCGGTATAGTATGGTGTGCGCACATCTGCGTAATTGTGTAATGCGTTTTTAATACATTTATACCAAATTTATGTTCAAGATATAAAACGGTCTGATGTCCGTATAACATTATTTCAGTTCTCCATTCTCATCATTGGACCGGATCATTAATCCAATTCTTTCAGCAGATTTTTGATATTTTCGTATCAATTCCCCTTTATATGAGAGATATGTCATTGCCGACTGCGGCGAAGAATCCCCACGGAAGTTCATGATTTCAGGGCAGTCATAATCCATTAAGACCAGCGCAACAGTAAACCAGTGACGGAAGGCGTGTGCTCCCCAGGTGTGTAAAAGCAGCTGCTGACACCAGAGCTGAATATCTGGGTCCGGATCTTTTCGGAGATCGGGCAACAGATGTTCATTTAATAAGACATCCAATCGGTGACGATAGCCATACACGGTCATAGCACGATATGTATGCGTAGCATTATCAATACGCTGGTTTGGAAACATTGGTTTTTGCGGATCAACAGTCACATCATTTATAAATGACAGGTGATTTTGATACAGTCTCCACAAAATTGGAAGAAATTGCGCACATACCGGACGGTTACGACGTTTTTTGATCCCGCCAGTAATTTTGCCGTCGTCTCGCAGCGAATAGTTTTTTTCAAGATTGATCTGCATGGATGTGCAATGCCCATTCACCAATGTAAAAATGACACTTGCGCCATATACTGAATCAGGCTGACGTATAGAGCACACTTCACCTTCCCGAAGTCCGGCATAGAGCGATAATCCAATTGCAAACGCCAGTGTTGGGTCGTAGATCTCTGCGCATTTGACAAAGCGTTCAGCCATAGACAGTGGCATATCCCGATACAACTGCTGTAATCCAGTTACATTGTTGCTGTTGATGAGAACCGGGATATGATAATTGATCATTGGCATTGTGATCCTTCTACCCATCTGATCTGAAAAATTTTTTGACTCCACCGTTAAAAGGTCACGAGGTTTCAAATGCTTCATATTAAAATCTTCTGACTTACATAACAGATAGAAGAACATTGATAATGCGTTTCTTTTGTCTATGAGTGTCTGTTTTGCGAGAGACTTTCCAGTCTTTTTTATATCTTTCTCAGCGAGAAAATCTTTGATCATGTCAATATCAACATCTTCTAT
>UMJC01007003.1_pt1 | contig 10408 bp, 6 predicted proteins | sample 1965941 | NCBI WGS metagenome assembly UMJC01 (sample SAMEA4836141, study PRJEB28245) | human gut metagenome | biome: gut microbiome; material: fecal sample | place: Denmark | collected 2008 | reverse complement strand
ATCCTGCCATTACTTATGGCATTGTTTTTAAGTATTATACAGATGGTGTTAAGTTTGTATATCAGACCGGTGTATGTATTTATTATAATGTTTATATGGCTTGTAGCATCTGCCTATAAGAAGTCATGTCTGCTGGTTGGGAATCTTGGTATGCCATACCGTATGAAGCCTGTACTTAAAAGTGGATTTAGTACGGTTCAGTGTTTTTTTGTTCTGATAGCTGCAAGTTTGATGTGTATTATATGGGGTTATCTGAAATTTAGAAAAACAGATATATTTGAGAAAGAGTAATCAGTCAAGCATATCTCTTACCATAAAAGCAAGCCGCAATTGTATGCGGTTGTCTAGGTCAGATATATCCATGTCGAGTATATCCTGTACTTTGGCCGAAAGAAAAGAGCGTGTGCAGGAAATGCTTAAGCTGGTTCAGCTTGACGGATTTGGAAATAGGAAGATTACTCAGATGTCAGGCGGTCAGAAGCAGAAGCACCTGAGACACAGGACAATCCGGTGATAATGGATAAAGATGATTTCAAGGAGTTATTTGAAAGACTTTATGCAGCAGGATAAACAGTATATTATCGCAATGGCAATACAAATGTTTTGGCATTTTCAAAGAAAGGCAGGTACGGCTTATGAAAAAGAAAATATTATCAGTGATATTGGCGGCGGCACTTTGTATATTAATGCTTTCATTTACGGGAATCGGCAGAGAGAGCTGTGTGCAGAGTGTCGATGAATATATGGAGATAAAAGCAATCTGTTTGTAGAAAGATTTTATATGTGGCTGTGCATTGATGATTTTTAATCGTTAGTGCACAGCCTGTTTTTAATGTATAGGAAATTGTTCGTAATGTAGCGTATTACTCTTTTTCCTAGTTGATTATAAACAACTTTTTGTCTTTTTTGTGAATTTTGGGGGAGATTTGGACGGATTTTGGGTCGATTCGTGCAGGGTATCACAATAAAAGAGTGGCGGGTAGTATAATGTGATGCAAGGGTCAAAAGCAGATAGCAATGAAGCAATCCGTGGCATTATTTTGGGGATTAAGAAAGGAGATGTGATAAGTATGAAGAAGCGTATTATGTCGCTGTTATTAGTTTTGGTTATGGTTTTTAGCGTTTTGCCGATGATGCCGGTACGCAAGTCAGCCGCAGAGGAAACGGAGGAAACAGAGACTTTATTTGACAGATACATTCCGGTCAACCAGGCATATTCTGCAAAGGTAAGTCCGTTCAGCGTTACGGAAGGAGTAAGTTACAGTTTTTCTATCGGTACCAGATTTAAGGATGAAACAGCAGAGACCATTATATTTGCGGATGAACTTAAGCGAAGTGAGATGCAGGGACAGTTTTTTAAGATAAATTATCTTGGTACTGTTGGAACTTTGAAAAAGGCTGATATAATGAAATATTTCGACCTTAAAGAAAATGACTATCTGCAGGTAATGGGGGATCCTAATGCAGTGATTTATGAGAATACGAGAAAGTGGCTTACAAAGGACAGCATCATTATTTCTGTTGATCTTTATGACGAAGACAAGAACTTTGTCAGAACTGTTAGTCCGGCTGCGGCTATCATGGCAGCAGGACCTGACGGACAGTTTGTTACCTGTTCCATGCCGCAGGGATATACCTGTTCCATTTTTTTCTCAACACAGGACAATCTGTTTAAAGGAACAGACGATAAGAGTTCAAGTGTTTATACGCATTTTAATGCTGAACATATATGGCTGGAGGACAAAAGTGTTGCGGATAATCTTATAAGTTCTACAGACAGTAAATTAGATTATAAATATACACAAAATGCTGAGCTTAAGGGCACACCACAGTACATGACAAACAATATATTAAGTGTCAATGAATTTATTGCTCCTGATAATACATATTATCAGGTCGGACACAAAAAAGGTGATGTAGATCCAAGTGTCATGAACAAAGTTGAGAATGTTACGGATTACTCGGAGAATGTTATTTCGGTGGCTGACGGAGTTACAAGGAGAACAGTTTTAGCTTCAGATGGTACACTCTATGGTATTTCAAGCAATTATGAAATGAAAGAGCTTGCAAAAGGTGTTAAACAGGCGGGTATGCTGCATTATCTGACAAATGACGGAGAAGTAAAAGAAATCAAAAGCGGAAAGACAATAGCGGCTGACTGTAAAGCATTTTCTGAACACCGCTATGGCAGAGTTATCGGTGTATTGAAAAATGACGGCGTTTTCACGATGGGTTACACATACCTCGGCGAAGAAAAATATTATAAAAAGGGACTTGTATGTGGAGAGCTGAAAAATGTAAAGACTATCGTTCCGGGTGGTGTATGTACTAAAAACGGTAAATTCTATCGCTGGGTAGAAGATGTTGAAATCGGTGGATATACGATGGATCCAAGTAAGGGGTCATTTTCACAATCTTATACACTTAATCTTAAACTTGAACTTTTAACATCGAATGCAGTGCGTGTTTTTCCGTATGAGTATTACACAAGGCAGAAAGATTCAATCAACTCAGCGACCGGAACTATTGAAGTTGCAAAGACCGGTTTTGTTGAAAATGCTGATGGTCAGATGTGGGCATTTGGTTTACAGGATACTGAAAATATGGGTACTATGACGGATAGTAAAGGTACAAAGTCTCTTATAAGACATATATTTCCAGTGTATCAGAGCATAAAAACTTCAGGATTTGACAATGGAAACTTTGCTGGATTTGTGCCTGAGGACAGCAATGTTGTATCTATGCTCGTAAACAATCATTGTTCTAATGAAAGACCTGTTGTACTTAAGTCAGGGGTTGATTATCTCACAGATGTACCGGGCGGTTACAGAGGACTTGATGGTTATGCATATGTGTTTGACAATGATGTAGATGATGGCACGCCTATAAGAAGTTTTAAAAAGAAATCAACTGCTTTTCATTACCTTCACGACAGAAGCGAGATATTTAGTGCAATCAATACTACAACAGGAAGAAAGACAATGCCTAATCTTAATCTTTTGCCAAATGTTGCGAGAAGTTCTTACCGGATGGATAATAAGAGTGGAAACACGATTCTGCTTGAACGCACAGATGGTTCTATGTGGATGACACAGATTTATCCTGCGGCATCGGCAGCAGCAATGGCTGCGAAACTTGGCGGATGGGAATGTTCAAATGCGATTCAGATTACTAAAGCGGTCAAAAAGAAAACATCAACGGTTGATTATGTAAATCTTGTGAGCAAGAATGTACTGGAACAAAATTTTCCGGCAATCAAAAAAGGTACACCGGTTGAAACAGATGCACCTAAGTATATGAGTTCAAAATATTATTCCCAGATTACGGTCGGTAAAGCGGATGCATATTCGCGTGAAGGGAAAAAATTTCTGCTGCTCATTACAAAGACAGACTGCGTTTATTCAAAAAAGATGAAGAAAATCATAAAATCTGCCATAGAAAAGGCGAAGGTTCCTATTTATGGATGTGTTGACAATTATTCATCCCTGGAATTTGTCTGGAATTATACAAAGTCAGATTCTCTTGATATGCCTTGCTTTGTTTTGGTAAACGGAGACAATAATGTAAAGATTTACAATGGAGTCCGCACAAAGAGCAAAGTCAACTCGATACTTAAAGCGGCAAAGAAGATAGGTGCAGCAAATGATAAGTTATCGACAGCGGCTGCCGAAGTGCAGACAAAGTATCCAAACAATGAGATTTCGGTTGATAACAATGAATGGGGTGTTCTAAAATCTATAAATAAAGAAAGATTTGCGAATAAACTTCCGCTGTTTACTATGCCTGAGGCTTTGCAGAAAGCGTGCGATACCCGTGAAGAAGAGATTGTATTGCTGTATGACCATACCCGCCCAAATGGTAAAACAGCATATTCTGCAATTTCGGAAGAATTTACGCATCAAAATGAAGCTGAAAACATAGCAGAAGGTCAGCACAGTGCAGCTAAAGTCGTATCTGACTGGATGAATGTAAAGCGTGACCGTGCAAATATACTCAATGCCAAATTTGGATATATTGGTGTCGGATATATGAATACGGACCCGGTTTATTGGGTACAGATGTTTACGGACTGTACCGGTTATGAATCGGTGACTACAAGTGCAGGAACAATGAAGTTTAAGAATATCAAAGCCATGCAGAAAGAGTATCTTATCTGCACGGACAAAAATGGAGTTAAATCATATATGCCTTTAGATGCAAGTGTTATGAGTAAGAAGGGAAATAAATACACGCTTAAATTAACCGGAAAGAATGTCACATTGACAGTGAAAGGTAAGTAATAAGCATTTGATGATGTATTAGGGAGTACATCATTAGTGAATAGATTATATTATAGTTAGAAAAATGAAAAAAATGATTCAATAGATAAAAATGTGCTGTTGCCATAAAAAGACATCAGCACATTTTTTATTAAGTGTTTGTATCAGTCTTTATCGGCTGCAATGGGAAAAACGATGATTACATTGAACTGGTCGCCATCAATTTTTATTTTAAATGTGCCACCGCAGGCATTTGTAAATTCTTTGGCTATCGAGAGTCCAAGTCCGTTTCCTTCTGTGTTTCTTGCCTTGTCACCGCGGCTGAATCTTTCAAGTATTTCTTCCTCCGTGAAATCCATTTCATAAGATGAAGTGTTTTTGAGTATAAGTTTCACTGTACTTTCTTCGGTGGTTTCAGTTATAAAAATCCGTGTTCCTTTTAGTGAATATTTAAGTGCATTTCCTATAATGTTCTGCATTACACGGTAAAGTCTGCTTCCATCCGAATTTATGAAAATATCTTTTTCAGGCATTTTTAATTTAATGTCAAGTCCGCTTTTTTGCACGGCATCATCCATATCGGTGAGAGTCTGGACGATGAGTTTGTTAAGGCTTAAATTTGTTTTTTTAATTACAAGTTCACCGCTTGCCGTCTTTGCAAGTTCAAATACATCAAATACCATTTTCTTTAAACGAATGGCTTTTTTTGAGATTATTTCTATATAATCTACTGCTTCAGGCGGCAGGTCGTCGCGTCTTTCAAGCAGGTCAACATAGCTTATGATTGATGTGAGCGGAGTTTTAAGGTCGTGTGAGACATTTGTTATAAGCTCCGTTTTCATGCGTTCACTTTTTATCTTTTCGGCGAGACTTTTCTCAAATCCTGCACCTATATTTGAAAGTTTTAATATTGACTCATAAAATGTGCTGTCTGCTGCATCTGCCGTATCAAATTTGTAGTTGCCATTGTAAATTTCATCAATATCTTTCTCAAGCAGGCTGCAGGAGCTTATGACTTTTGATGAAAAATAGTGGTAGATTGCAAAAATTAAAACATATATTACAAAACAGCCGCAGCACAGTCTGTAGTAATTGTCACTTGTCACATAATAAGCAAGATTATACCATTTATCCGGAACCCAGTCAGAAAGCGTATTTAATGAGTAACCGACTGGTATAAGATTTATAAAATATTCTCTTATCATTGTAAATATAATAAGAAAAACGGCAATCAGTGCAACCAATATAGTTGAGCTTATAAAAAGGAATTTAACGCCTTTTTTGGTGCACAGCGGATAATATATATGCCCCGTAATAAATATCCGTATATTGTGAAGAAATTTTCTCAATGCCTTTGCGTAAAATGTTATATATCCTTTCATGAAAAGATGGATATACAAAAGATAAAGTGCTGATATGACGGCAAGCGTTGTTATTATCTTTATACAGGTGCAAAGGGTCTGCCATTGTGATTTTTGAGCATTAAATATATCAGTGTTATATATCAGTAATATTACCGCCGAGTCGCCTGTTTCATAGTCAAACACATCTTCATAGTCATAACCGTTTGTTTCGAGAATATCCGAATGAATAAGGTTCGTATTATTTGAAACGGCGACTACACGTGTTGTTGATGTATCAAACTTTTCAGTAATACATTTTGTGAGTGCATCTTTTCGCTGGATATTGTAGGTCTGGAGCATCAATTTGTTCTGCTTTATAGTAGTTGAAAGCTGCTGCATCTTTAAATTTATCTCATTGTTGCAGGCTTCATGGTCGATGAAGATATCGACATTTTCACTTATATACATTTTTGCATACAGATAAGAAAAATCCCTGCCCATTTCCTTACTCTTTTTCGCACCGTCAACGGCATTGTTTTCGTAGCTGCATATTTTTTTAATATCTTTGCATATCTGTCTTGCGTATGCAGCCGAGCGTCCATATTCAGTTTCAGATAAAGCATCACGGTAAATTCCGTTTCGTGCAAACAATATCAATAATATTCCTGTAATGATAAGAATAAATACAGAAATGTAAGTTAATATTGATATACTTTTCTTTTTTGACCTGAGTACGGATAGTTTTTTAGTTTTAGTTATATTTTTCAATTTTATAGCCAATTCCCCACACCACCTTTAAATATTTTGGCTCGCTTGGATTTATTTCAATCTTTTCGCGAATTCGTCTTATATGTACCATAACCGTATTTTCAACACTGTAGGCAGTTTCATTCCATATATGTTCATATATTTCTTCTGCTGAAAATACCCGTCCAAGATTGTGCATAAGATAATTGACAATCTTGTATTCTTTTGCCGTAAGCTTAACTGCCACGCCATCGACAAAAAGCTGTTTTTTTGTGACATTCAGTTCAAGACCGAGATTAGTTATGATTTCTTCGTTTGAAGAAATATTGCCGTATGAACCGAGTTTTAAGTATCTCCTTGTCTGTGACTTTACCCTTGCCAGAAGCTCTGACGGAGCATACGGTTTTGATATATAATCATCCGCACCCATTGAAAGACCGAGAACAATATCACTTTCCTGCGTTTTTGCTGACAGCAATATAATAGGAATGTTTTTTTCGTTTCGTATCTTCATGGTAGTTGTAAGTCCGTCCTGATTTGGCATCATAATGTCAAGTATTATGAGATGAACCGTATTCTGATTTAAAATATCTATCGCATCTAAACCGTCATAAGCCTTCAAGGTTTTATAACCCTCGCTTTCTAACAGTTTGCATATAGCATTAACAATTTCTCTGTCATCATCAACGACAAGTATATTTATAGTTTCCATAGGAATCTCCTTTGCTTAAGCTTAAGTATGATTATATATTAAACTAAAAGTCTGATATTTTCCAAAGATATTTCTTACGAATTTCTTAAATGATGATGTATTGTGGAATACAGCATTAGTGAATAGCTTATACCAAAGTCAGTTTATATATTTTTTGCGATACTTATGGGGAGTAATAGATGCATATTTCTTAAAAACACGGGAAAAATGACCGGGTGAAGAAAAACCAAGGCTAAGGCTGATGTCAGTTAAAGATTTATTTGTATAGCGGAGAAGGTATTTTGCCTCGTCTGTTTTCTTTGTAAGTATAAAATCTGAGAGAGACATATTGCTTTCAGCTTTAAAAAGTTTTGAAAGATAGGATCTGCTCAGAAAAAATTCTTTTGCAATGGCTTCAACGGTAATTGTCTCTGACATATGATGATTGATGTAATTTGATACATCTGAAACGAGCTTAGATGCAGGAGCTCCTTCAAGTAATTGATTTACGCGTTTTGCAAAATCTATAAGCATAAAATGCAGGAGGTTATTGATTTGACAATAATCATTTAATAATTCACATTTGAGAATGTAGTTATCACTTAGTTTAAAAGCATCGTCAGGAGTAATGCCGCCCTGGATTGCCGAACGTGAAGCGATTGTAGCGGTAACAATAAAGATGTTTTTTAATTGACGGAGCTGGTTGTCAGCTATTACACCAGCATTGAGTAATGGCGAATTTTCAAGTAGTTCAGATAAAGAGATATAATCTCCTTTTTTTATCATATTCATTAAATTTTGCTCCAGCTCATAAGTGTTGTGAATTATTATATCATTTTCAGAAAAATCATTAAAAAAGAGTTTGTCAGCCTCATTGCGGTTTATTGATTCTGCAAAGTGTTCCTGTAAGGAATTTTTGATAAAAATATCATGAAGGGAATATTTTTCATCGTTTAGTATGTAATTTAAAAAGCATAAAAGCTGCATAAGATGTTCTAATGATATATGATTGATTTCCTGCATAGCAATTATAAAAGCTTCAGTATCATTTTTTGATATATCCAATTGACAAGCCAGTTCTGATAGTTCTGGTATAGAATCAGAAACCTGTCTTGTCGGACCAATTACAATCTTATATTCATTGAAATTGATAATTCCATAGTAACTAAAATGTACTGTGAAAAAATAACCGATATGCTCAGAAATATTTAAAATATCTGACTGATATAATGCAATGGGATCTTTAATAAGATTAACTGAGGAATAATAAAAAGTTAGTTTATTATCTTTATAAATACGCACGGGAACTCCGGAAAAACTGTTTATCATAATGGCAATATAATTGTAATCGATAGCTTTCATGGCATGAACCTCCTTGCTTTTTTTGGTACAATTATATCATTTATGGATACAAATATGCAAGAAATATTAAAGAAGCGATGATATAATTTGTCGAAAATGTTTATGGAAAGTAAAAATAAAAAAAGAAAGGAACCTATGAATTATGTACACCAAATTTGTTAAAAAGGAAATTGAAAGTATGCAGTTACGAGAAAGGATAAATTACGGATATAAAAAAGTAATTATTCTGATGATTATTTCAGGGTTGCTTTCTATTATTGCAATAGGTATGTTATTTGCAAGTGTTGTAAATTATGTTGGAAAAATTAATGCTTCAGATGTAGCAGTCAAAATGTGCAGAGTAGACATAAATGCTGCGGCAAGAAATGTAAGAGAGATGGCGTTAAATGACGATGCATCTTCTTATGATGGTTATGAAAAAACAATAGCAAAATTACTGGATGATGTTGATTCCCAATTGGAAATAATAAAAAATAAAGGTGTTGTTTCTGATGAAAAATATACAGAATATGCAACAGCATTATCTGATTGGAGCAAAATTAGTTCATCCATATTAGAAGAAATCAAATCAGGAAATCAACAGCAGGGTGTGGAGGATATTTTTAATAAATGTACACCGGCATTGAACAAATTGGTAAATATTGCTTTGGAATTAGATGAGATTACAGATGCAGTCAGTGCTAAGGCGGTGCAAAATACTGTAGTATATGCTATCTTAGGTGTTGTTTTTATCGTATTCTTTTTAGTTATGGCATGTATGATTTCAGGAAAAACCAGTAAAAGGGTTCTTGGCAGTATTTTGGAGCCTTTGCATGCTATTGAGGATGTTGCAAAGGAATTGACAGAAGGAAATTTACATAGTACATTAGATTATCGTTCAGAAGATGAAATTGGGCGATTGGCGCATAGTATGCGTAAATCTATTCGTATTTTAGGGTCATATGTAGACGATATAGACCGTGCAATGAAGCTGTTTTCAGAAGGAAATTTTGATGTTCAGCCTAATGTGGGGTGGAAAGGTGATTTTGTCGGAATTTTACATTCCTTTATGGATTTTGAAGCAAGCATGGCGAAAATGGTAAAGGGAATACAACGGGCTTCAAATCAGGTATCAGGTGGTGCAGAGCAGGTATCATCAGGTGCAACAGAATTGGCAGATGGTGCCACAAACCAGGCCGCTGCAGTAGAGGAATTGACTGCTACAGTTGAGAATGTCGCAGAACAGGTAAGACATAATTCACAGTCAGCAAGTGAAATAAGTACAAAAGTTGTGGTACTTGGAGATGATATATTAGAAAATGATACAAAGATGCATGAGATGGTTAAGTCAATGCTTGAAATTAAAAATGCTTCAATGCAGATTGACCAGATTATTGAGACAATCAATGATATTGCGTCACAGACAAATCTTCTAGCATTAAATGCTTCTATTGAGGCAGCAAGAGCAGGGGAAGCCGGAAAAGGATTTGCAGTTGTAGCAAATCAGGTCAACCAGTTGGCAGAGCAAAGTGCACAGGCGGTGAAGGAATCAGCAGCCTTAATTAAAACATCTGTTAATGCGGTAGGAAAGGGAATGTTACTTGCAGAAGAGACAGCAGAACAGCTTGAGGAAATTGCAAAAAATTCTAAGGTGATTACTGAAGAAGTATCCGGTATTGCACAAACGCTTGCAGACCAGACAGTAGAAATACAGCAGATTAATGAAGGAATAGAACAGATTAATGATGTTGTACAAAGTAATTCGGCAACTTCAGAAGAGTGTGCTGCAGCGAGTCAGGAAATGAGCAATGAAGCAGAACATTTACGCAATATGGTAAGTGAGATTAAAGTAGCTAAAATTAAATAACAAAATAAAGTATAACATAACATTATTATATATTGTTATGTTATACTTAACAAAACTTTGAGCAGTGTTCTGACGATAGATTATCTGAGTGCCATGAAATATTATTTTAAGCCTGTAAGACAATTTAATCAATGATTATGATAGTTGTTTAACAATTACC
>UMJC01015168.1_pt1 | contig 10440 bp, 9 predicted proteins | sample 1965941 | NCBI WGS metagenome assembly UMJC01 (sample SAMEA4836141, study PRJEB28245) | human gut metagenome | biome: gut microbiome; material: fecal sample | place: Denmark | collected 2008 | reverse complement strand
GACACTCAGCATAACTCGGACGGTTCGTATCTACAACGATCAGGGCTGTATGAGAATCCAGTTCATCAACTGCCAGTTGGCTCGGGATAAACATATCATCCGGATAACCATTTTCTGAGGTAAAACACTCTTTTAACGGTCGCAATGTCGTATTGACTTCATCAATTACAATCTGAGCCTTCTTGCCAAGCTGACGGGCTGCACAGTAAATTCCAATGGCAGCACCAAACGAATCGATATCTGCGATCTTATGTCCCATGATAAAGAACTTGTCCCTGCTGATCATGATCTCACGCAGCGCCAGCGCTTTGACACGTGCTTTGACACGGGTAGTCTTATCCACCTGTCGGTTGTTTCCGCCAAAATAAGTAATCTTGTCTCGGGTCTTTACAACGACCTGATCGCCGCCACGGCCAAGAGCCAGATCAATGGCCATTCGGGAATGTTCATAGTTTTTCGTATAATCATTTCCCACATATCCGATACCCATACTGAGGGTAACAGACATCTCATTTCCGACTTTGATGCTTTTGACATCTTCTAAGAGGCTAAATTTCTCCTCCTCCATTTTTTCCAGATATTTGTGCCGGAACACAACAAAATACTTATCCTTCTCGGTTTTTTTCACCAGACCGTCGATAGATGCAAAGAATTTATTCACTTTACGGTCTACCAGTGCCACCAGCAGAGACTGTTTTACTTCCTCTACCGTGTCCAGAACTTCATCATAATTGTCAATATAGACAAGAGCGGAAACCATCTGCATTTCCTGATTTTCAATGCGGTACTGTGTCAGCAGTGTCTCATCAAACAGATAGATTACCTGCAGATACTGCTGCTTTTCTGTCAGCTCGATACTGCTGCTCTCATGCAGAATATCTGCAAAATGGATCTTATGCACAGATGCGCGATACACTTTTTCTTCTCGCTGAACCGTCAGTTCCAGCGCGTCCTCTTTCTCCATCAGTTCCCGTGTGATCTGTGGAAATATCGTGGTGATGGACTTGTGATATCCTTTATCTTTTTCGGAAAGCAGTTCAAACTGATGATTCATCCACAGCATCTTTCCTGCCGAATCCATAACAGCATACGGAACCTCAAATTCATTTAAAAGACGCTTCTGCACAGTGCCATACTGGGTAGCGAAATCAATCAGCTCATTGAGCAGAATCGGCTGATTTCTCCAATAGACAAACAACATGACAAAAAAATAAATTGCCACGAAAATCGTTCCAAGAATCCCCGCCTTTACATTCAGAACATACATCCACACATCCATTGCTGCAAATAACAGTGTCAGCTGCAGCGGTGTCTGGGTATATCCTTTTAATTTTCCCTTCAACTTAATATCCTGTCGCATGATTACTCCTTTTATTTAGAACCCTCTCACAGGTTCAATACAGACCGATACTATCCAGATAGTATACCACATTTTGATGCGATAAGGAAGCTTTTTTGTTTCATATTGCTAACTTGAGTTTATTCATTTATTTTTCTAGTTTCCGATAGAAAGCAGCCGGTTCACATAACGGTCCCAGAATGTGCTGTGATCCTGTTTGTAAATCAGCTCTCTTGCAAACACCGGATCATCGGTGATCACGTTGTCGATCCCCATACCAACTACTTTTTCCAGTTGATTCTCAGAGTTAACCGTCCATACATAAATCTGTTTTCCTGCTTTCTGGGCACGGTTTACAAAACTCTGGCTCAGCATGCTCGACTCCACACTGTAGCCATCTGCATACTCCAGATCCGTGAAGTTTCCATAAGAAACCGATGTAATATAGACTGTTTCAATACTGGAATCCGCCTCTTTCACCTTACGCAGGGAATCATATTTCAGGGAAGACACCACGCAGGTATCCCGCATATGATATTCTTTCAACAGCTTCGCCACACGTTCTTCCAGATCTGTATCATGTCCGCTCGGTTTGATTTCAATATTTAGCCGGATTTTTCCACGGCATACTTTCAGCACTTCTTCCAGTGTCGGAATCCGAACTGTCTGGAACTTCTTGTTAAACCAGCTTCCGTTATCCAAATCCCTGATCTCATCCCAGGTCACCTGCCAGACTTCCTTATCGACACCAGTGGTCCGTTTCAGACTGGGATCATGCATAACGATCACTTCGCCGTCTGCTGTCTGTTGTACATCCAGTTCCGCCCAGTCCGCACCGACTTCAATGGCTCCCTTAAATGCTGGGATCGTATTCTCCGGATATTCAGCAGAATAGCCCCTGTGTGCGGTTACTTCCACCGGATTATCCAGTCCCATATGTAACACACCCCGTTTATCCGCAAAAGTATAAGCAAAATTGATGCCGATCACCACAACAATACTAATGGCAATGATCCGTTTGCGATACAGATACAGCTTTTTCGCCCAACCGGTTTTTGTCAGACGGTAGGCATTATCCAGATTCTTAAACTGTCCCGAAATTTTTTCTCCGGATGCCGCTTTGTAATAGTAAAACAACAAGCTGACGCAAAGAAAAAACAGTGGCAGGTCAAAGCAGAAAAATACAGCTCCACACACATCCATCAGCAGCGAGATACCAGAAAGTGTCAGACTGCTGAACAGATCATGTGTCGGTAATGCCAGATTTACTTTCGACACCAACCACGAGCCAAACAGAATGATTCCATAGTAAATACCGATGCAGGCCAGACTCCAACCTACCACAACTGCCATATCCCACCAGTAATGCCTGCCCTGCAAACGAAAACTTCTTCTTCGTGCCTGCTTAAAATTGCAGTTTTCCAGGCAGAAATAATGCAGACTGTAGAGCCAGTGAAAGGATCGCAGTCCGATAAAAATCCAGAATCCGACATATAAAATTGCAAGCCACGTATGTGACATAATATAATCCAAAATAAATTGCGGAACGGTAAATTTGGTAATATAACCGGAGATTACCACTGCATGTGTCATCGGTATGATGATCAGCAGATACAGCATCATAATGATATTTCGCTGGTAAACGACACGCAAAGACGTCTTAAATCCCTGCCGGATCAGTGCCAGCAACGGCATTTCCTGCTTACGAAAAGACGCATGGATACAGCAAATGATACAGCAAATATCAAACAGCGTAAAAAATGCCATTCCCAGCACAATCACCACCAGAAACACCCATGTCAGCGGTGCTTTCAGAAATGTTCCCATAGTCTCATCCGACAGGAAACTTAACCCCTGCACCTTCAATGCCAGCTTCATCAGACCACTAATCAACGGTTTAAATACTGCCATCGACGCAAATTTATATAAAAGCTCAAACACTAAAAGTGTGCCAATATTCAACTTCAGTAATCCAAATGCATAACGCAGATAACGTGTAATTTTTTTCATATGATTCCTTTTATATAATGCAAAAAGCTCCCCGGAAAAAATTCCGGGGAGTCTGTTGTCAAAATTAATCCTGTACGTACGGCATTAAAGCAACGTGACGTGCTCTCTTAATTGCTACAGTGATAGCTCTCTGATGTTTTGCACAGTTTCCTGTGATTCTTCTCGGAAGAATTTTTCCTCTCTCAGAGATATATCTTTTTAATTTATTTGTATCCTTGTAATCAATCACATTATCTTTTCCACAGAATACACAAACTTTTTTTCTTCTGCGGCCGCCTCTTCTCTTCATCGGAGAATTGCTTTTTTCATCTTTATTATAAGCCATGATAGTTTACCTCCTATTTAGTTAAATGGTAATTCTTCATCAATTCCGTCCGGAATATTCATAAAACCATCGCTCACTGCATTGCTCGGTGATGGTCTGTCTGCCGGTGCAAAACCTCCTGTATGCTCAGCGCTTGCGGCTTTGCTCTCTGCAAACTCCTGCTCCTCAACAACAACATCTGTTGTGTAAACCTTCTGTCCGTCACGGTTTGTATAACTTCCGGTCTGGATACGGCCTGTAAGGGCAATCTTAATTCCTTTGCGCAGATATTTCTCTGCGAACTCTGCCTGACGTCCAAAAGCTACACAACCGATAAAATCTGCTGTCTGGCTGTCACTGTCACGACGGAATCTACGATCTACTGCAACTGTATATCTTGCGATTGCGGTTGCCTGTTCACCCTGAGAATAACGAACCTCAGGATCACGGGTCAAACGTCCCATTAAAATCACTTTATTCATAAGGATAACTCCTTCTCTACTGTGAAATTATGCCTCGTCTTTTCTAACGCATAAAAATCTCAGCACGTTGTCCATGATACGAACACTCTGCTCTAACTCAGCAGGTACACCTGCCTCAGCGTCGAACTGAATGAAGTAATAGAAGCCTTCGCTCATTTTCTGGATATCGTAAGCTAATTTTTTCTTACCCCAATCCTCAACTTCTGTTACTGTACCGCCAAAACGAGTAATGTACTCTTTTGCTTTCTCAACAACTGCTGCTCTGGCGTCATCTTCGATCTTGGCACTAACAATTAATGCTAATTCATACTTGTTCATGCTTTCTTACCTCCTTGTGGTCTTTTGGCCCTCTGCTCATCTTGTAGAGAGCAAGGATATTGTATATCACGATTGTCTATGCTACCATATTTTTATCAATCAAGCAAGTGTTTTTTCAAATCTTTTGTGTTTTTTTCTACGATCTTTCGAGCAACCATGATCTGATGCCCGCAGCCTGTACATTTTAGCCGGAAATCCGCACCCACACGAAGGATTTCCCACTCAAAGCTGCCACAGGGATGCTTCTTTTTTAATTTTACTATGTCTCCCACTTCATATTGGTATGCCATTTATCCACCTCTTATCTTCCCGGTTTTCCCAAATCTTATTTCAATTGAAACTACGCAAAACCTGACGCATGATTCTGCTCAATCCCAATCAACTTTTTTCTCTGAGCCACTGCTCATTTGCACACAAAATATTTCACTTAATCAATCTGCGAAAAAACTTCCCCGATCGGTGCCTGAATGACCAAATCTGCCCGGCCGTCCATCGGTGTTGCGGATTTATTGATCAGCACCAGTTTATTTCCTCTGTAGAAATCAATCAGTCCCGCTGCCGGATATACCGCAAGGCTTGTTCCGCCAATGATCAGAATCTCTGCCTCACTGATAAAATGGATTGTTGCCTGCATGGTAACAGAATCCAGACCTTCCTCATACAACACCACATCCGGCTTGATCTGACCACCACAGGCGCACATCGGAACTCCCGTTGATTCCTTAATATAATGTGCATCATACAATTTTCCACATTTTCTACAGTAATTACGATGTACACTTCCATGCAGTTCCAGTACATTTTTGCTGCCTGCCGCCTGATGCAGACCATCGATATTCTGTGTCACAACCGCTTTTAACTTACCCTTTTCTTCCAGTTCTGCCAGTTTCAAATGCGCTGCGTTCGGTTTTGCATCCAAAGCGAGCATTTTGTCCCGGTAAAATTTATAAAATTCTTCTGTCTTTTCCATATAAAAGGTGTGACTGAGAATCGTCTCCGGTGGATAATCATATTTCTGATGATACAACCCGTCCACACTTCGAAAATCCGGAATTCCGCTTTCCGTTGATACACCGGCTCCGCCAAAAAACACAATATTATCCGATGCTTCGATCCACTGTTTTAACTGTTCTGTCCCTGTCATAGTTCTGCGCTTCCTTTCCTGATATTTTATTTTTCATCCTTATTGATATGAGTTGGGGTCAAAACATAAATACGATCCACTATTTCTTATTAACAGACTCACGTATATCTTGTTTGTCTATTATTAATACTATACTCCACATCCTGAAATGGCAACTCCTTTTCGCCGCCTGTTTGCAGCGGACTTTTCTATATGTCACAGTTCACACGCGCCATTCGCAAAACGCCCCATTAATATTAATGTAATCTTCACCATTTCTTCACAGTTTTTGATGTTGACAGATTTTGCAGTCTGATATTTAATATATGTTAGTGATTTTTTACTGAAAAAACCTTTTTATATAGTAACTTACCAACTTGTACTTATAGAAATGAGAGAGAAAAATGCATATTTCATTCGCAGGAAAAAAAGTCCGCCTGCTGGCACTGGCGGTCTGTATTTTTATGATTATTTTTGTATCGGCTAACTGGAGGCTTTACTTAGATCCGACTCTGGATCTGCAGGGCGGAACCATTTTATTTGTTCTGTCACTTCTGGCCGGGCCGACTGCCGGTTTTCTGATCATTTTTAAACCGTCGGTAGATCAGAAATATCAAGCATTTGCCAATACGGCACTATTTTTTATCATGCCGATCCTGACCATTCAGATGGTGGAAACTTTTAATGAAAATTTCATCTGGTGGTTTTCTGTTCCGACATTTTTAGCCAACTATATGGTTTACCTTGTTTTTTATCTGGTATTTTACCTGATCACAGGACGCTACCACATGGTGGGACTGATCGTAAATATTTCCCTTTACGTCTGGTCTCTGCTGAATTATTTTATTGAACTGTTTCGTGGTTCACCCTTCGTTCCGCTGGATGTTCTCACTTTTGGAACCGGTCTTGCGGTATCTGACGGTTATACTTACGAACTGAGCTGGCAGCTGATCTGCGGCTCCATTATGTTTTTCCTGATTTATCTGGTAAACAAAAAAAGTGTCAACATCAGGCCGACAAAATTAAAATTTAAACTGCTGGCAAAACTTGGCCCGGCGGCTTATATCGCTGCGCTTGTGATCTCCTTATTCTTCACTGACCATGCAGCAAACCTTGGATATAAACCGGATTTCTGGGATCAGGCAAGAGGTTATCACCGTACGGGTTCTTTCTTCAACTTCTGTCTGAACACCAAATATCTGATCATACGCAAACCGTCCGATTACAATTCAGATAACGTCAGCACCTATGTTGCCGATACCCTGAAGGATTCGGGTGTTGATCCGGACAGTAATACAAGTACTGATCTGCTGACTGGTCAGAACGATTACACACCATCCACTGACGGCACGATGCCAAATATCATCTGCATCATGAACGAATCTCTGGCGGATCTTGGTGCCCTTGGCAATCTGGAGACAAATGAAGATTATATGCCATATATTCACAGTCTGACAGAAAACACCATCAAAGGTTATCTGTCTATGCCAGTGTTCGGTGCCGGAACAAGTAACAGCGAATTCGAATTCCTGTCCGGAGATTCCATCTCTTTCCTGCCGACAGGCTGTAACGTATATCAGTCCTACATTAAGGATACCGTTCCGTCTCTGGTATCCACCCTTGGCTCTCTTGGTTATTCCAAGACCGCATTCCATCCATATTATGGGGATGGTTGGAACCGCCGCAATGTATATCCGCTGCTTGGCTTTGACAACTATATCAGCATTGAAGATTTTGTCGATCAGGATATCTTGGATACCTACAAACAAAATAATGATGTCATGCAGTATGAAACATTGCTTCGTGAACGCTATCCGGATCGCAACATGCTGCTGCGACGTTTTGTCAGCGACAGTTATGATTATTCCATGGTGGAAAATATGTTTGAAAGCCGGGATACATCCAAGCCGTTCTTCCTGTTCAATGTCACTATGCAAAACCATGGTGGATACGCAATGTCCTACACAAACTTTGCACAGGAAATTTATGTAACAAATATGTCAACAGTTTATCCGAAAGCCAACCGTTATCTGTCTCTGGTAAAACGCTCCGATGATGCCTTCCGCGAACTGACAGAGTACTTCAGTCAGGTAACAGAACCGACTATCATCTGCATGTTTGGCGATCATCTGCCATCCATCGAAGATGAATTTTACGAGGAATTATTCGGCACCAGTCTGGATAACCTGACCATTGAGCAGCAACAACTTCGTTACAAGACGCCGTTTGTCATCTGGGCTAATTACGATATTCCGGAAGAGACTTTGAATCAGATCAGCGCAAATTACCTGTCCACACTGGTATTGCAGACGGCAAAACTGCCGCTTACCCAGTATAATAAGTATCTTGCTTCCCTGTATCAGAAACTGCCGATCATCAACACGGTAGGTTATGTAGATTCTGACAATAACTACTATACACATTCTGAGAGCAGCGAATATGATGATGCACTTTACCAGTATCACTGTCTGGTATATAATTCCCTGATCGACAAGGATAACCGTGATTCATCGGTATTTTTCCTGAATCAAAAAACTTCAACACAATAACAAATCAAATCTTGCTGGTTCCGGTCAGAGTAAATCGGACATTCGCAATCCGCTTTCGCTACTTGCTTATTCTGCGTTCAACCTTGCAACAAGCCTGAGACTTGTCCATCCAAAGACAAGTTTTCAGGCTCAATGTATTTTTACAGCAATATACAAATCACCTTTTTTCACCAATATTCTTTCCTGCATTGCGCATCCTTTTTGGTTATTTTGCATTATTTTGCAACATTTTTATGCCATATGTCGCATGTCATTTACATTTTTGCACATACCGAATGTGACTTTTGCAACATTTAGGTGCATTCGTCATTTTCATCGGTATGATAGAAGCACTTCACCTGAACATGACACAGAAGTTCTGGGATGTCTTTTTGATCATTATTGTCATTGTGATTGCAATCTGGATGATATTACGGAAACGAAAATAAGTCTTGTTTTGGGTGGCTTAAAAATTTACTACGTCAAGTTTTAATAAGAACTCCTGGAATTTTGTCTCAGTCGCTAACAATCGCTCCTTGAGAAAAAAATTCAGGAGTTCTGATTGTTAGTCAGAAAGACAAAATCAATTGGGGGTACATTCATAAAACTATCGTTTTTTTGTCTCCTCCAAGTTCAGTTTTCGTAATGATTTTCTAAACTGCACCAAAAACAGTATTAACGTACAGCTTACCGCAATGACATCTGCCACCGGCTCTGCCATATATACCGCATTGGTCCTGTTTTCCATAAAATGTGGCAATATGTAGATCAGCGGGATCAGCAATATAAACTTCCGCAAGATTGCCACAATAATGGAACACGGCGCATTTCCAATGGACACGAATGTCATCTGGCAGGCAATCTGGATGCCAAACACAAATAATACGCGGCAATAAATTCGAAGTGCCTTTGCCGTAAAAGCGATCAACTCTGTATCTGTGGTAAACAGTTTCGCAAACACATGTGGAAATGCCATAATGATCGCCCACAAAATAACTGAATAGATTACGCAGACGCTAAGCAGGATCTTATAACTCTGTTTAACGCGGTCTGAGTTTTTTGCTCCATAATTGTAACTGGTGATTGGCTGTGCTCCCTGTGCAATTCCCTGCAGCGGAAGCATGGCAAACTGCATGACACTGGTCAAAATCGTCATAGCACCTACCGCAATATCCCCACCATATTTCAATAATGATGAATTAAAGCAGACAGAGATTACGCTCTCGCTTGCCTGCATTACAAACATGGATGCTCCCAGCGCCACACAGGGCGGAACCAGACGCAACCCCGGAAGAATGTTCGCTTTTTTAATCCGAAGCAATGTCTTTTTTCCGGATAAAAACGTCAGCACCCAGACGCAGGAAAGCCCCTGTGAAATAACCGTTGCAAGGGCAGCACCGCGCACACCCATATGCATGCCGAAGATAAAAATCGGATCCAGAATAATATTGGCAACGGCTCCGATCAGAACGGTCATCATCCCAGTGGTTGCCTTTCCCTGCGCCGTAATAAACGTATTCATACCAAGTGTGATCTGTACAAAAATCGTACCGATTGCGTAAATATTCATGTATGCGGTCGCATAAGTGATCGTATTTTCACTGGCACCAAACATCAATAACAGATCTTTATTCCAGATAAGCAAAATTACGGTCAAAATAATGGAAACAATGATCTGAAGGCTCAGACATCCGGTCAGAATTTTTTCCGCGGTATCGTGATCACCTTTTCCCATATAAATAGATGCCCGCGGGGAACCGCCGGAGCCAACCAATGCCGCAAATGCCGCAATGATCAAGATCAGTGGCATACAGACACCAACTCCGGTCAGTGCCATGCTGCCCTCCCCCGGAATATGCCCGATGTACACACGGTCTATGATGTTATACAACATATTTACCAGCTGTGCGATAACCGTCGGAACCGCCAGTTTTAGCAATAATTTTCCAATCGGTTCTGTTCCCAGAAACGTCTTATCCTGCTCCATATTTTCAAATACCCTCTCTTCCCAATACAGTTTTCAACAGATTTCCTACGATCATCCGGCGGCAGATTTCTTTTGCCCTTTTCTGCCTGCAGTAAAATCGTTGTCTCTAAAATTCTGTCACACATATTTTTATTTCCTATAAATCTGTATGATAGCGTATACCATTTCACCAAAAATAGCAAGCATCTACACATGTGGTATCAAATACTACTTATGCTCGTTTTTCACACTTTTTATATTGACTTACATATTTTTGTGGTGTAATATTATTTTGATTTTCAAATATTTTAATATTCAAATTATATAACATTGGAAAATCGCCCTCAAAAAATTGAACGCAGAATAAGCC
>UMJC01039150.1_pt1 | contig 10883 bp, 8 predicted proteins | sample 1965941 | NCBI WGS metagenome assembly UMJC01 (sample SAMEA4836141, study PRJEB28245) | human gut metagenome | biome: gut microbiome; material: fecal sample | place: Denmark | collected 2008 | reverse complement strand
ATTGACTTATCTTTTTTGGGGCTGAACTGTTACTAAAATTAAAATAATGTAAATTTACAAATATATACAATGGCAAATACTATTAGGTACACAACCGGTATGCCACGATACAATCCTTTAAAGTCCTGTCTGCTCATAGTCATATGTAATATGATTGAAATAAATACATACCACAAAAGTACAGTCTGCCATACCGCTAATGCCGCACCATAAACAGTAAGATAATAATAAATCCCCGCACTTGTCAATGCACCGCAGAATACCGGTGCTATCGAAGCCAATGCCTGCTGAATTGACCTCATTATTATATTTCCCCTTGTCACATACTCGACATATCCGAGCCTGTCACCGTCAGGATGAAAGAATACTATTTTGGTAACTTTCGCTCCCGTAACCGTTGCAAGCAGGGCATGAGACAGTTCATGGTGGAATACTCCTATAAAAGTCAGTCTGTTAAATATAAAATAGGTGAAACTGTCGCCAAGAAAGGCTGCTGTCACCGAATAAAGAAGTTTTACAAACTGCTCTATGACAACTCCCGCACCCGGTATTGCAAAAGTCAATATCAATGCTGTCAAAAGATAGTTTACATATATATTATCCATAAATTTCTCCTGTATATCATAAATTAAATATCTGTTAGGCAAAAATTTGAGGTGCGGCACATCCGGTACCGCACCCACATACTTCTAAATATGCCAAGTTGTTAAGCTATTTTCTTTATTTCAACATCATCACTTGTTTCTCTCTATTTCCTGCTTCTTAATATAAGTGATAAAGCACATAACTCCGCCCCAACAAGGCAGATTATTGTAGGAATAGTCAAGCACAACCCCTTCTTTCACTCATTCTGTTATTTATTTTCGTACTATCAGCTTTCTTATCATATCTACCGGGATAATAAGCACAGCAAGCAACATTGACACAACAAGTGCTTTTACGCTGAGCATCGTTGTATCAAATACCGGACCGCCTATCTGAATGATAATTGTCTGCAATACAAATATTGCTCCCATTACAAGCCCAAAATTTTTATTCTCGCTTATATGCTCAAAGAGATTAAATCTCTCAGATCTTGTATTTAAACTATTTAATATTATCGAATAGATAAAGAAGGCAAACATAAATGTCTTTTCGTAAAGTTCAGGATTTTTGCATCCTTCAGGCATTACAAATGATGTTATACCGCCCACATTTTCAAGTATCAGTATTGAACCTAATGTGATAAATATAGCACTGACTCCTATTGCTGACTTGATATACCCGGTGAGGATATTGTCAGTTCTCTTTGCAGGCTTCTCGTCCATATATCTGTCAAGAATAGGTTCACCACCAAATGCCATTGCTGCAAGCGTATCCATTATGAGGTTTATCCACAAAATCTGCACGATTGAAAATGGCTCTGTCCAGCCAAGTATAGGTGCAAGTATATTCATAAGAAGTGTACTTATATTTACCGTAAGCTGGAAAATAAGAAACTTACCGACTGATTTTGCCATTGTTCTTGAGTTAAGTACGCAGTCTTTTATTGAAGTAAGACTGTTATTAAGAATAACTACATCACCGGCTTCCTGTGCAACTGCAGTTCCGTCACCCATAGCAAATCCTATATCAGCCTGTTTTAACGCAGGTGCATCATTTACACCGTCACCAGTCATACCACAAACATTGTCAAGCTGCTGTGCGATAGATACCAAACGTTTCTTGTCAAGCGGCTTTGCACGGCTTACAACTTTAAGATGTGGAAGTTCTTTCTTAAGTTCCTCATCTGACATTTTTTCAAGTTCTTCATGTGTGAGAACAACATCGTTCTTCTCATCCACGAGAATACCGGCTTCTTTTGCGATAGCCGTCGCTGTCTCCTCAGCATCACCTGTCACCATGACAACCTGTATTCCGGCACCGTTAAGCACCTCAACTGTCTCGATTGCATCTTTTCTGACATTATCCCTGAGACACAATACTGCAAGAAGTATTTTCTTTCCATCTGCTATCTTTGCAACAGATAAAAGTTTCATAGTACGCTTAGCCTGTGCTTCCATCTGTTTTATAACCTTTTCTTTGTCAGCAGCAGTAAACTCTTTTATGCTTCCGTCTGCTGTCTCATAGTGGGTAATGTCATCAATTATCTGCTCTGTTGCACCTTTCCAGTAAACTACACCGTCGTTAAGTTCCACGATGGCACATTTCTTTTCAGAGTCAAATCCATTATTTTCTTTAACTCTTTTTTCAATTTCATCCTCATCCGGCTTTGCATTGTTGGCAAGGGCATAAGAAAGAAGTGCCCTATCCATGTTGTTACTTCCGATAGCCTTTCCCTCTGATACTTTAGCAAGGTTATTGACTGTTATCGCATCTATAAAGTCAGCATTTAACAGTTTATCAGCAATCTCACCATCACCTGTGATAAATTCTACCAAAGAGAGATTTCCCTCTGTGATAGTACCTGTTTTATCACTGAACAAAAGGTTCATATAAGCGGAATCTGAAAATGCAGCTTTGTGGCTTACTAAAATATTCTTTTTATACATTGACTCAGTATTCATCGACTGCACAAGACTGTTCATCATCGGAAGTCCCTCCGGAACAGCCATGATAACGATAGAAGCCATAAGCATCACTGCCTCCGCAATAAGCAAAATAACAAATACCGGGGTAATTGCTTCATTCGCTCTTACGATATTTAACACTACCTGTAAAACACCTGCTATGGCTGCTGCTGAGACACCGAGTTTACCGATACCTGCAGCTACTACCTCAAGTTTAAGGCTTGAAGTGTCTTTTCTTTCCTCTTCCTCATTATCTGTAAGCGCCTTATTTATCTTACCAAGCTCTGAAGCATCGCCTATAACAGTTGCCACCATATAAGCCTCACCGCTTGTAACTACAGAACCCATAAACACTTTATTTTCTGATGAATAATCTGTCGACTCTGCATCATCCATATTGTCTGCTGCCACTTTTGACTCATCTCTTGACTCACCGTTTAATGCCGCCTGAGAGACTTTAACATGACCGTCAAAAATAAGTCCGTCAACCGGTACTTTGTCACCAGCCTGTATAAGTATCGTATCACCTTTTACGATTTCATTTGTAGAAATCTTTAAAAGTTTTCCGTCTCTCATTACTTTTGCAAAAGTTTTACTGTACTCCTCCTGCAAAGCTTCACTTCTTGAACTGTTTCTGTACTCCGACAATGTTGAAAAGCCCGTTGCAAGTGCTATTGCAAGAATGATACTCACGATTTCTATTGCATCGTTTCCGCCTGAAATAGCCGGAAATATAACACCAAGTACCGCAAGCACAATTTTAAGCAGAAGTGCAAAACATAAAACTTTTATCCATATATCATCAAATGCTCCTATAAACATTGATAATAATGACTCCTGTTGTTTTTTTGCAAGCTCATTTGTTCCAAACTCTGCTTTACTCTTAGCTGCCTGTTCACCGGACAAGCCTTTTTTAAGGCTGTCCTTTTTCATTATTTCAATCATGATTAGAAAATTTCCTCTCTTTTTTATATTCACGCAATACTTTCTTAAAGCATCACGGAATTACCTGCTATCAATTCTTTCTAAAATAAACTTTTTCTGACTTTCAGCATATGCCCTGTCACTTATAATGTCTGCATAATTCACTGATACTTGTATCCTTTGTCCCCTGACCTATGGCATTGAACTTCCACTCTCCGTTATGTCTGTAGATTTCTCCAAATATCATCGCAGTCATTCCCGAATAGTCCTCAGAAAGGTCGTATTTGCACATTTCCCTGTTTGTTTTTCCGTCAACTATTCTTATAAATGCATTTTTTATCATACCAAATTCCTGTTTTCTCTTTATACAGTCATAAATATTTACCACAATGACTATCCTGTCATACTCAGCAGGAACTTTTGAAAGGTCTATAAGTATCTGCTCATCGTCACCCTCACCGTCACCTGTAAGATTGTCACCCATATGCCTTACAGTCCCTGATTTATGTTCGAGATTTCCAAAATAAACTACATCATTCTTATCGCAGAACTTTCCATCCTTTAAAAGGATTGCAGTCGCATCACAATCTATGTCGGCTGCTTGTGTTCCAAATAGTGATGCAAGAAAACCTTTCTTACTCTCCACAGCGTCCCAGCCAAGACCTACAAGTACATTTGAAAGACCGGCACTTTCCTTTGTAAGGCTTACCTTCTGCCCTTTTTTTAAGCTTATTGACATTCCATACCTCCTTTTTAGGCAACCTCAATTCCATAGTGTCCGCAAAGTGCAGCAAGCCCCCCCTGGAAACCGCTTCCTATCGCATTGAACTTCCACTCTCCGTTGTGTCTGTATATCTCGCCAACTACCACTGCCGTCTCGATTGAAAAATCTTCTCCGAGGTCGTATCTTATAATCTCCTCATTAGTCTCAACATTGACAAGTCTTATATAAGCATTTGACACCTGACCGAAATTCTGTCTCCTTGTCTCTGCATCATAAATTGTTGCCGTAAATGCGATTTTTTCAATATTGGCAGGAATATCAGCAAGATTTACCTCTATCTGCTCATCATCTCCCTCACCGTCACCTGTCCGGTTGTCACCCATATGCTTTATAGCACCTGATGGATGTTCAAGATTTCCATAAAATACAAACTCTTTTTCTGTCGGGCATTTACCATTTGAATCTACCATAAATGCGGCTGCATCAAGATCAAAATCAGCCCCCGAATCAAATGCATTAACATCCCATCCAAGACCTACCATAACATTTTTAAGTCCAGGATTTCCTTTTGTAAGATCTACTTTCTGTCCTTTTGATAAATTAATTGGCATAACTCATTTCCTCCTCTTTTTAAATGTAAAAATTTCATTAATATAAGTATAACACTAAAAGTATTTATCTAATACTTAAGTTTTTATTAACGCTTAACAGCACCGCCATATGTTTCCATAAACTCTTTCTTAATCTGGTCAAGTCTTGCTGCATCATCAATACGCTGTTTTCTGGCATTTTCCTGAATAGCTCTTGTCTCGTCAATACCGTTTACAATGGTTCTCCATGTCTTCTCAAGCGTATCTATCTTTATTGAACTGCCCGATGCAAGTTTTGCCGTCATCTTTGACTGCTCAACAGTATTCTTTGCATTTTTTATAAGCATCTCATTTGTCTTTTTGTCAAGTTCAGACATTGCCTCTGCCTGTATCTTTTGTCTCTTTAACATAATAGCCTGTGCAAGTGCCTGCTTAAATACAGGTAATGTGACGATAAATGCAGAATTTATCTTTCTGACAAGATTCATGTTGCTGTACTCCATCGTCTTAATCATAGGAATTGACTGCATGGCAATATTCTCCGCAGTCCTTAAATCCTGTGTTCTCTGCTCAAGCATCATCAACGCATTATTAAGGCTTGAAAGTTCAAGCTGAATGGCATTGTCAGCCGTATTTTCATAGTCCTGCTGTCTCTGTGCAATATAATTTTCGAGTTCCTTGCATCCCTGCTCACCGGCAAGAATATATTTGACAAGTTCATGATAATAACCAACATTTGCATCAAACATCTGGTTTAAATTTCTGTTTGACTGTTTTATCTCACTCTCATACTGCTTAAGCTGAACATATATCTTGTCAACCTCATCACCCATTGTATGATATTTCTGTAAGATTTTTTCAAGCTGCTTTCTCAGATTTCCAAATAACTTATTAAAAAGTCCCTTGTCCTCCCTAATCTCGTCAATATCAAACTTTGACATTATCTTTGAAAGTGCATTGAGCATCTCGCTCGACTCATCAATCTGGCTCATGCTCATACTGTTAAGAACTATATCAGAAGCCTTTGAAATCTCATCTGCTGCCTCAGCACCAAAAGACACTATCGTTTCAAGGTTGTTTACCTCGATAGTGCTGACAAGTGCATCAACCTCATCTGAACCCACAAGCTCGTTGTTCATCTGCTTTCTATCCTCGACAATATCATAAACATCGACCGCTTCAATCTCATTCTGAACTGCCGGCTGAACTGCTGCCGGTTCTTTTTTTCCAAAATCAAGTCCCATACTTGTCCTCCTTAATATTTTTGACTATCAATCTTCTTGACTTTCATTCAAGATGCGTCCCTCGCTTTCAGCTTTTAGTTCTCATCTTAAACTTTTGTTTAGTTAATATCTATTTTTTAACAGTCTGTTTTCACAAACTTCTGCAAACTGCCTGCTCAGAAATAAATATCTGTTTTTATTTTCTCAACCATGCCTGAACAACCTGTCACGCCATGATGTGTGCAAACTTAACGAAATACTTTCCCAGTCCGGTATCTGAATATCATATATATAGTCACCGAGCTGATGTTCTTCCATAAGTTTCAAATTGAAATATTTTTCCATATTGTAACCCGTAGGCACAAATAAAGCAACATCAAAACCGAGCAAATGCAAAAAAGTAAGATAAATCGTATCTTCTAAGGAAATCAGCTCGTCTGATGTATTTATATACAAAAGTTTTGGATTTTTCTTAGTAAAATCAAATGCCTGCAAAAGCCTTGTCACTTCCTTAGGCAGATTAAGAGCCACTGAAACTATAGTATATTCAGTTCCATTTTCAAAAGTCCCCTTAATATATTTTTGTGCTATCAAAAATTCCAGCTTGTCAAGAATATAATCCTGCATCTCATCACGCAGAAAACCATACCGGTATGCCCTGCTTTTTTTTATCTTGTCCCTGTGCAGCCTGCCATTCTTAAAAAATTCTGTAGCATATTCTTTAATCGGATTTGCATCTGTCGAAAGAATATTAGGAACTTTGTCTACAACAACCGTTTCAGGTGTCATAAGCTTTTTTAACATTATCATATATTCTCTGACATTTCCGTCTTTTACACCCGAAAACTTAGAAAAGATAACAGGAATATTTACAGAACCGTCAACAGTCGAAAATCCCGGTCTGTACTTAATCTCAGTCTCCCACAAAATCTTGATTTCCCTGTCCATAGTCTGCAATGAAACAGTCCGTGCTTTATCATACTGTTTATCCCTGAATATGGTATCATCGTTATACATAAGCGTGTCAAGCTCTCTCTCCGCATGGTATGCCGCCGTACCTATGTGCAGCCCCGAATTTTGTATAGGAAATTTATCTATGGCAAGCTGTTCCTCATAGTTTATATCATACAGAATATTATCCTCAAGTCGGCATCTCTCTGCCCTGTTTGGACATAAAATAAGCACATCAATCGGTGTCCTTGCAAGAAAATGCATAAACATAGCTTCATTTTCATCATTGCAGCCACCCATATAAATAAAACACGGTATGTTGTCATAGTTGAAATTCTTAAAAAACTGCGTCTGATATCTGTTAATAAAACAAAGAAGATATACGGCTTTATTCAAAATTTTATTTATATTTGCACCTGTCCCAAGCCTGTCCGCCTCTCCATAAACAGTATCCTCAAAAGAATTGATAAGAAACTCACTAACTATCGGATTTTCGGTAAAATTGATATTTAATTCAAGTCCCTTTACAAGCTGAAAAACATCACGGTAATTTCCTCTCCTTATCTTTGCAATCTCATCAACATCAGGCTTAGGTATCAGCTCACTAATGACAACAACATTTCGTTTCATAGCCTTAAGCGAAAGATAAAATTGATAAAGTTCATTTTCATATGTAAGTTTGTCCCAGACACCGTTTATCCTTACATAACAGTTTAAAAATATTTTATCTTTATCGGCCCTATAACCCTGTGCATTATCATCAGAAAACATCCCATTTCCCAGATTATTTTCTATATTTCTTATATTATGCAAATTCTGTGCATTTTCTATATTGTTTACTTTTTCTGTATTTCTTATATGCAAATTCTGTGCATTTTCTACATTGTTTACTTTTTCTGCATTTCTTATATGCAAATTCTGTACATTTTCTACATTGTTTACTTTTTCTGTTCTTCTTTCGTTTTCATATAATTTCCTAAATCTGTCTTTTCTGACCCCTGCCGGCTGCAAAAAATCGTCAAGCCCATTGCCCTCTATCCAGACATTAGTGCAATTACGAGTAGAAACCTTATACGACATTTTTGGCTGTGAACCACCTCTGTCTGCCATACTATTTATATTGTCTGCTTCTGTACTCTGAACTTTTATATTTAAACTTTTTTTGTTCTGTAAAGATTTCGTACTCTTTCCTCCTGCCTGCGGTATTCCACTTTCTTGTCTTTGTATGTTCTGCACATCTACTTGCGAACCTCCCGTTCCATGACTTTTTGTTTCCTGTCCTCCTGACTGCAACTTTATCGTTCCATGACTTTTCGCTCTCTGTACTTCTGCCTGCGAATTCACCGTCCCATAACTGCGTATTTCCTGTACTCCTCCTGACTGCGATATTCCCATTCCATGACTTTTCACTCTCTGTACTTCTGCCTGCGAATTTACCGTTCCTTGACTGTTTTCTCTCTGTGCCTTAAAATCATGGTTTTCAAGCATACTTTTTATACTAAAATCTGCTGCAAACTCTCTCACCATATTTTGCTCTGCCGCACCGTTTTCTCCCACATACTCAAAAGACTTTTCTAAATTTTCGTCAACCTTAAGATAAGACACATCTCCGTGTGGCTGCACAAAAACAACATCGCATCCCGCATCAGCAAGTATATTTATAAGCATAAATTCATAGCCGACAATATCTCCCACGAAAAAAATCTTTGGGATATTCTCACCGTTCATCTGCTCCACGATACCCTCAAATTTATAATAAAGCCAGCACATAAATTTAATATACGCATTTTTAAGCATATTTTCATTCTTACCGTTTCTTCGCAGTCCGTCAAGAACATCATATATCGCCCCTGCAATATTTTCACGCTGAATTGCCCTCATGCGTGGCAGCCATTTTTTCAAAGCATCAGAAATAAATCCCATGCTCATCTGAAAATCCCTCCCCATAATCTCCTGATAATACGAAAGATTACTTTCAGTCGGATTTCCTATCTTCCCGTCAATTACAACACCGGATTTTCTCGCCGCATTATAATATTTATAAATAAATTCATCTATTTTATCAGATGTTTTGTTAAAACGATAAAAATAAATTCCTTTTTCACTCCGTCCGCTAAGCGGAACAAAGAAATCGTCAAGGCTTTGAATTTTTATATGCTTAAATAACACTTTTACCACCTCAATATCTGTCGGTATTTGTATTTTTATTTAATGATATAATTGTAATCTCAATATTTTTGCCGTAATCATTTATCAATGTCATGATTTGCTAATCTCAATATTTCCTCACCCTGTATTTATTCATAGCAAATCCAAATACAGAACCGACAATTCCTCCGATTATATGTGTCAGATTTGATACATCATCTTTTACCAGAATTCCATCCCGTATCTGACCGCCTATATAGATAACTGCGACAAGAATAAAAGTAAGCGGAATTTTGCCATCTTCTATACTCGTCATACTTGCAAGCAGTATAAACGCAAAAACAATACCACTCGCCCCTAAAAGAGCAACATTTGGAAAAAATATAAAATGAATAAGTCCGGTGACAAATGCTGTCGTCAATATGACAAACAGTGTATCTGTCGAACCATACTTTTCTTCAAGAAGCGGACCCACAACAAGAATCATCATAATATTACTAATAAAATGTTCCCAGTTTGCATGTCCAAGAACATGACCGAAAAATCTGAAATATGTCAAAGGATCTGACAAAGACGATCTATATACGCAAAATAATAACCTTTCTGAAACACCTCCGGTCATATAACCAAGCCCCAAAACCAAAAGACTCGCTATTGAAAAAATCAAAATAACCGGTGAATTAAATGAAATTCTTATACCTTTATTTTCTCTACCCATTTTTATCCCCTAAATAATTCTAATACTTTATCAAGTCAAATGCCTGATAGTATTACTATTTTAGTAACAGTTCAGCCTTGCATTTCTTACATTCATAAACCTGCCAGCGAGCTGTCAGTCGCTGCTTTGCAGCTTATGTTTATAATAACACTTATGTACAATTTTCTCAAGAAGCAAACATCTTTAACGATATTAATCCCCATAAATTCAACTAATACTTATCACACTTTAGATTTTGCCATATAAATTTTTCATTCTATCTTGGTCCCATAAATCGATTACCATTTAAATGTATCATATGCTCTGGCATTTTAGCAATCCAGACCTCTGTTTCCCATGCAAGTTCCTCTGCAAACCTTTTATATGTCTTAAAATCCAGAAATGCTGTTACAAATATTTTTCCTGCCGTGACATCTTTCGTCATTTCTGTAATTTCCAATATGCGTTTCGGATCCATCGGTCCTACAGATGTTACTGAGTCAACAAAATAAATCCAATTCTTGTCCTCACGATATAGCACTACATCCGGCATTTTATCATGAAGCGTAATCTTAAATCCAAGCTCTTTCAATTTATCAACATTTTTTACAAGATCTTTTTCTATTGTATCTCCAACATATAAACATTCAGAATTTGGTGCAAATCTTGGTGCAAATTCTTCAATAATAGCCTTCTGTAGTTCATTATGTTTACCAGCAGAAAACTTAAAATCCTTGCCATTTATATTTACCGGCATCATTGTCATCTTCTTTTTAGAAGCATATATGTCAATCAACTTCTCATGGTAATAAAGAAACCTGCTTATAGACGCCCTACATGCCGGCGTCTGCATAGTTTTCAGCTTTAGAGCAACAATCTCAGGAAGAGATTGTTGCATTAGGTATATCCTCTAACAAGCCAAAAAAACTTCCAACATATAATCATATTGGAAGTTTTTCTAAATAAAAATGCCGCAGACCGGAATCGAACCGGTACGGGTATCACTACCCACAGGATTTTAAGTCCTGGGCGTCTGCCAGTTCCGCCACTGCGGCATACAACAATATTAAATTGTTA
>UMJC01026931.1_pt1 | contig 10891 bp, 9 predicted proteins | sample 1965941 | NCBI WGS metagenome assembly UMJC01 (sample SAMEA4836141, study PRJEB28245) | human gut metagenome | biome: gut microbiome; material: fecal sample | place: Denmark | collected 2008 | reverse complement strand
ATCGGGAGAATATGTAATAGTCCCGATAGGGCGAGGTAAAAACTTATAAAAAAATAAAAAGTAATGAATGCGGAAAATGGGACTTGAACCCACACGTCGTTGCCGACACATGAACCTGAATCATGCCTGTCTGCCAATTCCAGCACTTCCGCATATATGTAATATTATACACAACACTTGTAAATCATATCAATTAATGACATAAATGTCAATAAAAAAAATAAAAAAAGCAGAAAAATGTAAAAGTTCAAAGAGTTATCACATTTGCAGTCTTGACTTATATTTTTTTTAAGATAGAATAGAAAGTAGCGTTTTATCACTTTGAAAGTGATTTGTGCGTAGAATACTTTTGGAGGAGCAACAATGAATTCAGCAAAGAAAGTTATGAATCAGCAGAAAGATAACAGTGAAAAAAAAGAAAATGTTACTGTTAAAGCTGCAACAGGCAAAAAGAAATTAGGTGTAAGTTCAGGCAGAAATGTCAAGGCAATCGTATTGAGTGCCATATGTATAGTTTTGGTACTTGTATTATGTATAGGTGTTGGCATACAGCAGTTAGGTCCTGAAGTTGCATTTACGGTCAACGGAACAAAAGTTACCATGGATGACATGATGTATCCTATTTATGAGAAAGAATCTTATTATCTTCCTTACGATGAGATGTATCAGGCATATATGGGAACTTCAGTATGGGAGTCATCATATCAGGGAAGTGATTCTAATGTACCATCAAGTGTATCAAACAAGATAGGTATCAAACAGGAAATCTTAGACAATGAAGAAGAATATGTGGTTCTTTATAAAGAAGCTGTAAAAGCCGGTTACAAGCTTACTTCTGCAGAAGAGAAAAAGGCTGAGAGCCAGGCGAAAAAAGCAATGAAAGGACTTTCATGGGTTCAGAAATTCCGTCTTAGTATGTCAAAGAAAAGACTTACAAAGAGATTTGAGAAAACTATTCTTGCAGACAGATATAAGTCAGACAGGCAGAAAGAGTTAAACAAAAAGGTTGATGAAACTTCGGTTATAAAGAAGATTTCAAAGAAAGATTACAGAGAGTATGATATTCAGTACTATGCAGTAGCACTTTCAAAAACAGACAGCAGTGGAAATACAAAGAAAGTATCTGCAAAAAAGAAACAGGAATATAAAACTGAGATAAACAAATACGCAAAGAAAGCTGCACAGGCAAAAGACTTTACAAAGCTTATCGGAAGCAAAGATAAGACAGATGTAAAATATGATAAGGCAGAATTTACAGAAAAGGCAGGCTGGTCATATCTTTCAACTGCAAATCTTAAAAAGGTTAAGGCTATGAAGAACGGAACTGTTTCACCGGTATTCTATGATGAAAAAGCCGGATATTATGTATTTGTAAAAATGATTGATAACAATTCAACATCAAGCTATCAGAAAGCCTGTGATGATGCAGTTAAATCTGCACAGACAGAAAAATATACAGAGTGGCTTAACAAACTTAAAGAATCTTATAAGATTAAAGTAAATGCAAGTGTATGGAACAATGTCGAGATAGGTTCTATGACAACTGAGATAGTAACTGCCGAGGATCTCCAGAAGATGAATGAGTCATCATCAAAGAAATCATCGTCAAAGAAATCATCGTCTAAATCGTCATCAAAGAAATCGACAAGTGAGTCATCAGGAAGCAGCAAATCATCAAAGTAATTTTATTATGTAATTTAAGGACCACTATTGTTGCTGTAAACACCGCAGGTGCAAACAGCAGCATGGTGTCTGTACTATGTACAGATAAATGTCAGAGCATACAAACATATAAATGAAATGGAGGCACCGCAATGGGAAGTGTAAGAAGGATTTATGTTGAAAAGAAACAGCCATATGCAGTACATGCAAAGGAACTTAAAGAAGAAGTAAAGCGTTATCTTGGTATAAAGAGTATTAATAATGTCAGGGTACTTATTCGCTATGATGTTGAAAATCTTAGTGATGCAACCTATAAGCAGGCTCTTGGAACAGTATTTTCTGAGCCGCCAGTTGATAACTGCTATGAGAATGAATTTAAAAAAGCTGACGGAAGTTTTGTGTTTTCAGTTGAATATCTTCCGGGTCAGTTTGACCAGAGAGCAGATTCGGCAGAACAGTGTGTTAAACTTTTAAACGAGAAAGAAAATCCCGTTATCCGTTCAGCAACGACTTATGTTTTTGAGGGAGATATAGATGACCAGGATAAAGAGAAGATTAAAGAGTATTGTATCAACCCTGTAGATTCAAGGGAGGCTTCAGAAAATATTTCTGAGACACTTGTACAGGAATTTGATGAGCCGGCGGATGTTGCTATATTTGACGGTTTCAGACAGATGTCTGAGGACGAACTTAAGAAATTATACGAGTCTCTTAATCTTGCAATGACATTTAAAGATTTCCTGCATATTCAAAATTACTTTAAAAATGAGGAAAACAGAGAGCCTTCCGTTACGGAGATTCGTGTACTTGATACATATTGGTCAGACCACTGCCGTCATACAACATTCCAGACAGAACTTAAGAATGTTAAGTTTGAGGATGGTTATTACAATGCACCTATCGAAGCATCTTATGAGATGTATGAAGCTGCAAGAAAAGAACTTTTCAAGGACAGACCTGACAAATATGTTTCGCTTATGGATATTGCACTTATGGGTATGCGTAAACTCAAAGCTGACGGAAAACTCGATGATATGGAGGAGTCAGACGAGATAAATGCCTGCTCTATAGTAGTTCCTGTTGAAATAGACGGAAAAACTGAAGAGTGGCTTATCTTCTTTAAAAATGAGACACACAACCATCCGACAGAGATAGAGCCTTTTGGTGGTGCAGCTACTTGTCTTGGCGGTGCTATTCGTGATCCGCTTTCAGGCCGTGGTTATGTATATCAGGCTATGCGTGTGACAGGTGCGGCAGACCCTACGGTATCTATGAAAGATACACTTCCGGGAAAACTTCCACAGCGAAAGATAGTAACGGGTGCCGCAAAGGGATACAGTTCATACGGAAACCAGATAGGACTTGCAACAGGTCTTGTAAATGAGATATATCATCCGAACTATGTTGCAAAGAGAATGGAGATAGGTGCCGTTATGGGTGCTGCTCCAAGACGCAATGTTATCCGTGAAAATTCTGATCCGGGAGATATTATCATTCTTCTCGGAGGTCGTACAGGTCGTGATGGTATCGGTGGTGCTACAGGTTCTTCAAAGGCACATACTACAAAGTCTATTGATGTATGTGGAGCAGAAGTTCAGAAAGGTAATGCACCTACAGAGAGAAAGATTCAGCGTCTTTTCAGAAGAGAAGAAGTAAGTTCTATCATCAAAAAGTGTAATGACTTTGGTGCCGGTGGAGTTTCAGTAGCTATCGGAGAACTTGCAGACGGACTTAAAGTAAATCTTGACAAGGTGCCAAAGAAGTATGCCGGTCTTGACGGAACAGAACTTGCAATTTCAGAGTCACAGGAGCGTATGGCAGTTGTAGTTGACAGTAAAGATGTTGACAAGATGCTTAAGTATGCCGAGGAAGAAAATCTTGAGGCAGTGGCAGTTGCCGAGGTTACAGAAGAACCTAGACTTGTGCTTTCATGGAGAGATAAGGTTATCGTAGACCTTTCAAGAGCATTCCTTGATACGAACGGTGCACACCAGGAGACAGATGTAGTTGTAACTATGCCTGATGAGAAAGCAAACTATTTTGATGAAAAGAAAGATACAACAGATGTAAAGAAAGCATGGCTTGATACATTATCAGACTTAAATGTATGCTCACAGAAAGGGCTTGTTGAGATGTTTGACAGTTCTATCGGTGCAGCGAGCGTATATATGCCATATGGTGGAAAATATCAGCTTACACCGACTCAGTCTATGGTCGCAAAACTTCCTATGTCAGAGGGCAAATGCGATACTGTTACGATGATGAGTTACGGACTTGACCCATATCTTGCAAGCTGGAGTCCATACCATGGTTCTGTATATGCGGTTATTTCTTCTGTTGCAAAGATTGTTGCGGCAGGTGGAGATTACAGTAAGATAAGATTTACATTCCAGGAATATTTCAGAAGACTTGGAGAAGATCCAAAACGCTGGGGTGAGCCTATGGCAGCACTCTTAGGTGCATATGATGCACAGATAAAACTCGGACTTCCTTCAATAGGCGGTAAGGACAGTATGTCAGGAACATTCAATGATATTGATGTGCCTCCGACACTCTGCTCATTTGCTGTTGATATTGCAAAGACCGGGGATGTAGTATCACCAGAACTTAAGAAAGCCGGAAATGTATTAGTTAAATTTGATATTGAAAAAGATAAATACTCACTTCCTGTTTATGATAAACTTATGTCACTCTACTCAAAGATAACAGATATGATAAAATCAAAAGTTATCGTTTCAGCATATGCCGTAGGTTTCGGCGGTATCTGTGAGGCTGTCAGCAAGATGGCATTTGGTAACGGACTTGGAGTAAAGATTGACGAGAGTGTAGACAGGGACGAATTATTCGCTAAAGAATATGGTTCTATCATAGCTGAAGTGTCAGCAGATGACCTTGATAAGATTACGGCAGAGTACAAGAAGATTGCTCTTGTAACTGACGATGCCGAATTTGTATATGGTGATGCAGTAATTTCAATGAAAGAAGCACTTGAGAACTGGACAGGCAAACTTGAGAGTGTATTCCCTACACGCTCAGATGTTGAACAGATTGAACTTGAGGACAAACTTTTCGATGCAAAAACTGTTTACACGGCAAAGAACAAGGTTGCAAGACCTAAGGTATTTATACCGGTATTCCCTGGTACAAACTGTGAATATGACACAACAAAAGCATTTGAACTTGCAGGTGCAGATGTAAAGACTGTCGTATTTAAAAACATGACAGAAAGCCAGATAGTAGAGTCAGTAAATGCATTTGAGGCAGCGATAAAAGAGTCTCAGATACTTATGTTCTCAGGCGGTTTCAGTGCAGGTGATGAGCCTGACGGTTCAGCTAAGTTTATCGCTTCTATTTTTAGAAATCCAAAGATTATGGAAGCAGTACATGAACTTTTACAGAAGAGAGACGGACTTGCACTTGGTATCTGTAACGGTTTCCAGGCTCTTATCAAACTCGGACTTGTACCATTTGGTGAGATAAAACCTCAGACAGCAGATGCACCTACGCTTACAACGAACAGTATAGGTCGTCATATATCTAAGTCTGTATATACAAAGGTTGTCACAAACAAATCACCATGGCTTATGAAAGCAGAACTTGGCGGAGTTTACGCTATACCTGCATCACATGGTGAGGGTCGTTTTGTAGCACCTAAGAATGTGATAGACAACCTGTTTGCAAACGGTCAGGTTGCGACAAGATATGTAGACCTTAACGGAGTTCCTACAATGGATGAGGATTACAATCCAAACGGTTCATATGCAGCTATTGAGGGTATCACGAGCCCTGATGGACGAGTGCTTGGAAAGATGGCTCATTCAGAGAGAATAGGTGACAGCGTAGCTATAAATATTGTTGGAAACCAGAATCAGCATATCTTTGAATCAGGTGTGTCATACTTTAAGTAGAGGTGTTCTGCTATAAAAAGAGAATTTAGCAATACAATGAGCAAGCTCATTGTATTGCCAATTATCTTTTTATGGATGAACTGTTAAAAAAATATAAAAAAATTGAAAAAAAGTGTTGACAAGCACAAGACTTTCATGTAATATATATCTTGCTTGCGGCGGACAGCTTGCAGGCAGGATAAATGCACGAGTGGCTCAGTGGTGGAGTATCGCCTTGCCAAGGCGAGGGTCGCGGGTTCGAATCCCGTCTCGTGCTTAAGATAAGATTTGAGTATCTAAAGATATTTGAGTTTAGTCTTACAATTACATATTCAAAAATGCACGAGTGGCTCAGTGGTGGAGTATCGCCTTGCCAAGGCGAGGGTCGCGGGTTCGAATCCCGTCTCGTGCTTGAGATGAGATTTGAGTATCTAAAGATATTTGAGTCAGTCTTACAATTACATATTTAAAAATGCACGAGTGGCTCAGTGGTGGAGTATCGCCTTGCCAAGGCGAGGGTCGCGGGTTCGAATCCCGTCTCGTGCTTTTTGATTATTACAAGGGTGAAACATTTAAGTTTTGCCCTTTTTTCAAATCATTATATTATTTTATCTAAAAGAGATACCGAGAGTACCTTAAACTGGAATGGAGGATTAAAATGGTTGTAACAGAGTATTCACTTATAGGAGCGTTGCTTAGATTTTATCCTGATACGATAGAGGATTTTAAGGAGGTAGGGATGAACTGCGTTGGGTGTCCGTCTTCGGCAAAGGAGACTATAGGGCAGGCTTGTAATGTTCATTCGGTTGATGTGAACGAACTTATCAAAAAACTGGATAAGAGGATTAACGGTTAATTCAGCATTGCAAAATATGATGCAGGTTGTGATGATTATCAGAATATAACAAAGTAATACTGCCGGCACGCTTTCGCTATGCCGTTGCTCGCAGCAGTACATAAATCAGCAAAAAACGCTGATTAAATACTGGCGGCGACGAAATACCGGCTAATATTATTTGTTATATACGGACAATCTTGTTACGGAATGAGATATTTTTCAAATGAATTAAAGAAAGAAATGAGGATTGGTATGGGAAAGAAAAAAGACAAGAAGAAAAATAAAAAGAAAAAGGAAAATATTGATATGAGTATTAAAAAGAAAGTTTATGCTATATTGACGATTTTACTTATTGTGCTGGTTGGGGCATATTATTATGCTTTTTTCCCGGCAGTTAATATCCATCTGGAATCTTTTTGGGGAGCAGCAATAGTTATCCTTGTGGCACTTGGTTGTATTTTTGCATTGAGTCAGCTTAAGGGTGCATGGTCCTCAAATGTTACAGAGGCTTTCAGAGAGAAAAAGATGTCTTTTATGACAAGACTTTTCTGGACACTTGCTGTTCTTGCAGTGATTGTCTTTGTTATCGGCTCTGTGGCAGGTCTTAAGCTGTTCCGTGCAAAGTCATATTCTAATATGCTTAAAGTTAAGACTTACGATTTTGCAAAAGATATTGAGGAGACAGACCAGATTACAGATATAGCACTTATGGATACGGCGAGTGCTAAGATATTTGGAAATAGAAAGATTGGCTCACTCTCGGATGTTGTAAGCCAGTATGAGGTGGAGGATGCATATACGCAGATAAGTGTTGAGAAAAAGCCATTTAAGGTTTCTGCACTCAAATATGCAAGTTTCTTTAAATGGTGGAACAACAGAAGCAAGGGAATACCTGGATATGTAAAGATAAATCCGGTAAATTTAAATGCAGAGTATGTTGCACTTGACAAGGGAATGAAGTATGTTCCGTCAGCTTATTTTAATTATAATCTTGAAAGACATGTACAGCTAAAATATCCGACCAAGATAATAAGCGGTTATAATTTTGAGGTTGATGACAGCGGAAAGCCATATTATATCTGTCCGACGGTGACTGCAAAAATAGGTCTGTTTGGCGGTGTGGATGTAAATGGTGTTATAATATGTGATCCGGTGAGTGGCGATTGTCGCTATTATGGTATAAACAATATTCCAAGCTGGGTTGACAATGTTTACAATGGACATTTGCTTGAGAAAAAATACAACTGGTACGGAGTGCTTTCAGATGGTTATATAAACAGTGTGATAGGTCAGAAGGGCTGTAAGCAGACAACTGATGATTTTGGTTATAAGATAATCGGTGATGATGTGTGGATTTATACAGGTGTTACATCGGTAAATGGAGACCAGTCAAATATCGGTTTTGTTATGATGAACCAGAGAACATCCGAGGCAAAATACTATAAAGTATCAGGTGCGGAAGAACATTCGGCAATGTCTGCTGCAGAAGGAGAGGTGCAGGAAAAGGGATACAAGGCGTCTTTTCCGAGTCTTATAAATGTTGCAGGTGTACCAACATATATTATGGTATTAAAGGATGCCGGCGGACTTGTAAAAATGTACGCTATGGTAAATGTGTCGCAGTATAACATGGTTGCAACGGCAACATCACAGACAGAAGTTTTTACGAACTATAAAAAGATGCTTGCAAAGAGCGGAAAATCAGGTGATGTTGACAAACTCTCTGAGACAAAAGATATTGTTGTGTCTGATGTGAAATATATTGATACGGATGATGGAACAATGGTGTATGTTAAAGATTCGGATGGAGATGTATATAAGCAGGCATTTGCGGATAATGAACAGCTTATAAAACTGAATGTCGGGGATAGGATAGAGATTAAATATGAGCCGTCTGAGGATGGCATAAATTATATGACATCATATGAGTATATAGAAAAACAGGCATACCGTATAATTGAAAAAGGAGAAAACGGCTGATTGTTCTTGCACTGTATTGCAGATGCAGGCAATGATTATAAATAGAAAAGACAGTTTATATATATTTAATAATTGTTCATAATTAGATACATTGTATTTTAGCCACAATGCGATAATATATAATATAGAAAGTCATACAAACGGTTTTTCCGACATATTATATAAGATTTTAATGTTGGGCAAATTAGAAGTATGGTAATTAACATATCGTTTTGAAAGGGCTTGATATTATGAGAGAAAAAATTGCCAGATTTATGCAGGGTAGATATGGAGTGGATCAGTTTAGTAACTTTCTGGTGATGGCAGCTGTTGTACTTATGGTTTTAGAGATGTTTATAAGAATTCCATTAGTGCGTATGATATTTAATACGGTTACTTTGGTTCTGATAGTATATGCTTATGTCAGGATATTATCAAAAAATATAAACAAGCGGTATGCGGAAAATGAGACATTTATGAGATATTACGGCAGGTTTAAAAATTTTGCCGCAAGAAAGAAAGCTCATATGGTACAAAGAAGAACACATCACATATATAAATGTCCGAATTGTAAACAGAGTATAAGAGTGCCAAAAGGAAAGGGTCGTATTGCCATTACCTGTCCGAGATGCAAGACTGAATTTATAAAAAGGAGCTGATATGCTTGTTTGGTTATATCATTCCAAATTATGATGAATTAAAAGTTAAAGAATTTAAACATTATCATGAATTTTATTGTGGATTATGTCAAAGCCTAAAAAAATATGCAGGGCTTAGAGGTCAAATATCGCTAACATATGATATGACATTTTTGGGATTGCTGCTTTCATCTCTTTATGAGGATGAGCCTGCAGATATGTCGGAGTGCAGGTGTGTTGCACATCCTAAAAAAAAGCATCGCTATGTCATATCAAAATATATTGATTATGCGGCTGACATGAATGTTCTCATGACATATTATAAGTGCATGGATGATTGGAATGATGAAAAAAAATTTCTTAAAGTGGTTTATGGAAAATTGCTTAAGAAGAAAGAAAAAAGCATTGCATTACGCTATGAAGAAAAAACAAATATAATTTTGGAAAATCTTGCAAGTTTGTATATGGCTGAAAAAGCACAGAGTCAAGATCTTGATGAGGTATCAGGATATTTTGGGAAAATTTGTGAGGCAATATTTGAATATAAAAATGATGAATGGTCGGAAATTCTTAAAAAGATAGGATTTTATCTTGGAAAATTTATTTATCTTCTCGATGCGTATGAAGATATGAATGAAGATGAAAAAAAGGATTGTTACAATCCACTCATCAGGTTAAAGGAGAAGAAAAGGGAAAAATTTGACGATTATATGCATGATATATTTGTAATGATGATGTCTAAGGCCGGCAGGGCATACGACAGGCTGCCTATTGTCGAAAATTCCGGAATATTAGATAATATAATATATTCGGGAGTGTGGCAGAAATACAACAGGATATTAAGTGCAGCAGATAAGGATAACTTAAAAACTGACAATCCGGATTGGAGGAAAATATGATGGATCCCTACAAGGTACTGGGGGTATCACGTTCGGCTTCACAGGAAGAAATAAAAAAGTCATATAGAAATTTGAGCAGAAAATATCATCCGGATGCCAACATAAACAATCCGAATAAAAAAGAGGCAGAAGATAAATTTAAGGAAATCCAGCAGGCATATCACCAGATAATGGATGAGCGTGAAAATGGAGGATATGCAGGTGGCTTTGGATGTGGTGATGCCGGTAATAGTGGATATTATTCAGGCTTTGGAACAGATTTTTCAAGTTCATCTGATAGTGAAAATGAAGAATACAATATGCACTTAAGGGCGGCTTCAAATTATATAGCAAACAGATATTATAGAGAAGCACTGAATGTTCTTAATCAGATGAACGAGAAGAATGGACAGTGGTATTATCTTAGTGCGATGGCAAATGTAGGACTGGGAAATGATATAATTGCACTTGAACAGGCAAGACAGGCTATGGAAATGGAGCCTGAAAATATACAGTATGTGACACTTGTAAGAAGGCTGGAAACAGGAAACATCTGGTATGAGGATATACATCATTCATATGACACTCCAGGGGAGGCTGATGGAGGGTTTTGTATGAAACTCTGTCTGACATATGCTCTGTGTAATTGCTGTATGAATGGTTCAGGATGGTTTATATAATGTGTATTTATAGTTTCAGATGTTGTCTGAAAAGATAAACCAAAATAAAAGATATTTATAAAGAAAGGGAAACTTATATATAATGAGAGAGATGACATTTAAAATGGAACGACCCGGTCTTGTAAAAGAAGGTGACAGTGTCCATGTAAGCGAAAAGAAAACAGCATTAAATTACAGTTATATAATAGAGCCGGCGGTAGCAATGTCCGGTTGTTTTAAAGTAAACGAGCGAATAGAGGACAGGGATGGAATCGTAAAAGAAATAAAACACACAGAACGCGGCTATTATGTAATTGTAGAATTTGCAAAATAAATGAATATATTTTTTAAAACTCTGTTGCATACCTGT
>UMJC01008131.1_pt1 | contig 11130 bp, 7 predicted proteins | sample 1965941 | NCBI WGS metagenome assembly UMJC01 (sample SAMEA4836141, study PRJEB28245) | human gut metagenome | biome: gut microbiome; material: fecal sample | place: Denmark | collected 2008 | reverse complement strand
GGAGCCGCCGTTGGTTTAATAGTTGGTGTAGGTGTAGGCTTTGTGGTAGGTTCCGCAGTTTCTAAGGGGTCGGCAATTCTTATATTTTTTGTTATGGAATTTCCAAAGTAACTTAGAACGATACTGTAATTTCCGTATATATTCTTTAATTTTGCCACATCGTCTGTTTCAATAGCCAAAATTGTTTCATATGAAGAATTTTCGTCATTTTCATCTGACTGAGTAGTTTCCAATGTTATGAGAGGATATACGGTATTGTCATCATCAGTGTTATCTGAGCTGTCAAAAATTACTTTTCCATCTTTAATTATCTGGTATTCCAAGTTATATCTTACATTCATATTGTCAGGAATGTAAGTCTCATCATTTTTATTTATAAATTTAAGTTTATAGCTATAATCATGATAAAATTCCGTAGGATATATAATGTCGGGACCGTCAGTTATCTCAAAAGACTTAAAGTCAGTATCATTAGACTCGGAACCTGATTTTTTGTATATGCTCCATTTTTTTATATTATCTTCAGTTTCGGTTTTAAGTTCTGCAAAAGTATCCTTTGTGCCATCGATACTGAAAGTACCATCTGAACTCTGTGAAGAAGTGACATATGTATGTCCGTAATTAAAGTTACTTATGATTTCTTGTGTGTCAACAACATTTAATCTTGTTGTGCCGGTCACATTACCTGATATTCTAAGTGTCTGCTCGTTGTTTAATAATATTGAAGCATTTTTTTGAGTATCGTCAGCAGGAGCTAATGATAAAAGTGTTTCTGTTATGGCAGGATTGCCTGTAAGCTGTCTGAAATCGAGTATTGTGTTATTTCCTAAGATTACATTTTTAACATCAAAAATATTGGATGAGTCAAAATTTATCCTTGAATTATTATCAAGTTTAAGACAGTCTATGTCATTTAAGCTCATTGATGATGAAAATACATTTTTTGTCAATGTAATATTTACTTTTCCATTATGATTTGCTGTATCAAATCCTGTTATGCCTGATACCTGTGCTGAAGAATCAGGTTTGTCAGCATAAAGGTTTATGTCTACATCACTATAGAGAATACTTGAGTCAGAGTAGCCACCACAATGAACGACAGAGTCAAGAAACTTGCCGCTTAGGTTTAAAGTTGCAGGGATATTTCTTGATTTGAAGTAATCCCCCGCATATATGTCGGCAAATTTTGTTTCGGCATTGGCATTTATAATATTGACGACAGTGTTCCCGCCAAGAATACTGTTATCTGTATTCAGTCGGTATGCACCACCGGATATATATGGGCGTATTTTACTCTGTGCTTCAGAATCAAGTTTTGTATTTACATTATCTATTGTAAGTGTATGCCCTCCAACATAGATTGCCGTGCTTTTAAAAGCTTCCGTTCCCAAAATTTCAGAAGTTGTATTGGTATTATAATTTAAAGATGATTTTCCAAGTATTATTTCGGGTGCTATCTGAAGTCTCATATCTTTAAAGGTTACATCTGCGGCGAGCTGGATGGCAGCCCTTAACTGCAAAACGGATTTTTCAGTATCATTGCCTGCAATAGTAATATTTTTGTTAATTATAAGTGGAAGGGCAGAACCATCCGTACCTTTTTCATATTTTGTATATTGAACAGTATCAATAAGAAATAAGGTTTGTCCATCTTTAATATTTTTTAAAGCTGTTCGTATGTTTAGGTATGGATTGTTAAGTGTTCCATTTCCTCCTTCGCCCTCACCGTCTTTTAGATAAATGATGTTTTCCGAGGTTTGAGCTTTTGCAGTCATACACATATCTGAAAATGGAGTATGTCCGGTAAACACTGATACTGCATGAAGTGGTACTATACATAATGTCAGTATCAGGATAAATGAAATGTGTCTGTAGAATTTTTTCATATTCAAATCGCCTCCTATTATTCAAAATTAACAGTTTGTCTTGCATTTATTAAGTTTTAAATTAAAAATAAAACTTCACAGATTATATATCTGTGAAGTTTATTTTAGCTTCAATATTTAGAAACATTATAACATGATACATTTGTTAAATGAATAATAATTTCACCATTTTAGATGCAATAATCACCCGAACCATCGATATGCCAGGATACAAGATCCTCAAGTGTTATATTGTCGACAACATCGCAGATGGCATCATACATTTTTTGCCATACTACAAATGTAGCACAATTGCTTTTTCGTTCGCAGCTGTCTGCATCTTCCTCGACACAGGTGACAGGTGCTAAAGAACCTTCGGTGAGTCTTAATATCATTCCGACGGTATAGTCTTTTGGGGCTCTTTTTAACAGATAGCCACCATGAGGTCCGCGTATGCTCTTTACATATCCGGCATTATTTAATATGGAAATTATTTGTTCAAGATATTTATCTGATATATTCTGCCTTTTGGCTGCTTCTTTTATACTTACAGGTTTTTCGTTACAGTGCTGAGCTATGTCTATCATAAGCCTTAAAGCATATCGTCCTTTTGTTGATATTTTCATTTTATTTATTCCTCATTTCTGTGTATGTTTATTGATAATATGTTGTTGTGTTTAAAAGGTGTTTTGAAACTTGTATCACAACATAAAAATAGTGTTTGGAAATTAAAACTTTACAGACACTAATTATATATTATATACTATAATTCATAGTAATTCAATATAATTTATGGGAAACCCGGTAAAAGTTTCAGCCATAAATTATATACAGCAATACTTGACGCATTCAGCTAAAGCGGATAGTATTATAGCTAATGAAAAAACATATAGTGAGGTGATTAGAGACATGGTGAGAAAACAGATAAGATTTCGTGGAAAAGTTCAGGGTGTAGGATTTAGATACCATGCTAAAAATGCAGCATCATCATTAGGTCTTACGGGATGGGTTCGCAATGAAAGTGACGGTTCAGTATATATGGAAGTTCAGGGCGAAGATGTATTGGTAGAGAGATTGCTTCTTAATCTAAACTCAGATACATATATAGATATACAAAATGTTGAAATCCGAAGTATAGATATAGTCGAAAAAGAAAATGGTTTTAGTGTTGCATACTGATACAAAAGATTGAAAGGGGAAGAAAATTGAAGCGTAAATTTATGATATATGGTTTGATAGGTGGGGTCTGTCTGTTGGCAGGAGTTGCGGCAGCAGGTTCTGGGACTTTAAATAAATCTGACAATAAAAGAAATGAAACAGTTTCGGTTGTTTCATATAAAAATATGGAAGACAAAGGAAAGTCAGATAAGAGTGCAAATGCTACAACAGGTGCGGTAAGTACAACGACGGAAGCAATAACCTCATACGCATCTGGCAGAAAGCCGGAAGTCTCATTACGTATGAATAAAGGAAATTCTCAAAAGAAAAACAAAGCGGCGGATAAGAAAGTTAAGAAAAATCCAAGAAAAGAGATTGTGAAAATTGCAAAAAAATATAAAGGAAAGATTACATATCTTTGGGGAGGAAAGCCTACAGATGCTCAAATTAAAGGAAAAGAGCAGCCTAAGAAGCTTGATTGTTCAGGATTTATCCAGTTTGTTTATTCAAAATACAATAAGAAGAGGATTGAGTCACTGGGGTCGACTATTTCGATATCAGGTTTGCCGAAAATAAAAAAGAATGAGCTGCAGCCGGGAGATATAGGTCTAAGAAATGGTACCGGTTCACTTTATTTTGACGCTGATGGAAAATCTTACTCAGAGCCGGGGATGGCACAGGATGCAAATGAGAGTAAGGAAAAGTCTTTTGATAAGAAGATTAAGGCAAGAAAGACTAAAAAAACACAACTAAAAGATAGGATTGAAGAAAAGAAAGATAAAATATCAGAGTATAAAGATAAGATAACTGCTCTGAATGGTAAAAAAGATGAGGTTATTGATATATCTGAATCAGAGATTTCATCTGACAATGACGAGCAGCAGGAGGAAATATCAGAGGAGAAGGAACAACAAGACCAACAGCAAAGAATTGAACAACAAAAAAAGAATAATGAGAAAATAAATGCTTTGATAAAATCGTATAATGAAAAAATAAAAAAATGTCAGGCGGATATAAATGGTTATTCTGAAAGGATTAATAAATATGATAAGCAGCTTAAGAGACTGAAAAAACAGCGTAAAAAATATAAAAAAGATATTGAGGAAAGTATAGATCATGTTGGGATATATTGTGGAAAAAATAAGAAAGGTGAAGCAACATGGTGTCATTGTTCGTCATCTAAAGGTGGCGTGGTGTATGAAATGACTGACATTTTCACACATTACTACAGTGCAAATGATTATCTTTCAGAATAAATATTATAACATTATGAGAAAAGTCCCCCACTTCTATTGCTTAGGGCAATAAACGGGGGACTTTTCTGTACCATGAGTGACACAAGTAATTTCTGTTATGTGCAGGTAGCAGAGTGGATTATGAATATCCGCTTGCCGGGGTGCATTGAACAGATTTTAAATATCAGTCTTTTTTGTTCTGCTGATTAAATATGCTCTGCCACCAAAGAATATTATTCCTGCACCTGATAATACAAGTGTTACGACAAAAGGCAGAGAGTTATTTTTTTCTCCGGTAGAAGGAGAACCTTTTTGTCCTGATGGAAGTTCGGGGTCCTCAGAGTAAGTGTCTGTATCATCATTGTTGTGTGAAGTCTTTTTGAATTTTGGAGCCGGTGTGTTTTTAGGATTATCAGTGTCAGTTGGTGTATCAGTGTCTGTCGGTGTATCAGTGTCCGTTGGGACAGGAGTGTCCGTCGGAGCAGAAGTGTCTGTCGGTGGAGCAGTCTGCGACGGTGTATTTAAAGGAAGTGTTGGAGCAGTCTGCAACGGTGTGTTTATGGGAAGTGTTGGAGTTACACTTGGTGTAACTGTCGGTGTCTGTGTGTTAGTCTTACCGGGAACAACAGGTGTATTCGATGGTGATGGAGCCGGTGATGGATTTGGAATCGGCGTTGGAGCCGGTGTCGGCGAAGGTGTGATTGCCGGACCGGTTGATGAAGTTGCATCAGGTGTTGCCGATGGAACGATAGCTGACGGACTAGCCGGAGGAACTACAGACGGCGAAGCTGACGGGGCAACGGTTGGTCTGACAGACGGCTTAGAAGTCGGAGCAGTTGTCGGTTTGACGGTCGGTTTAACAGTCGGAGCAGTTGTCGGTTTGACGGTTGGCTTGATAGTTGGAGCAGTTGTCGGTTTAACTGTCGGTTTAACAGTCGGAGCAGTTGTCGGTTTGACAGTCGGAGTAGTTGTTGGTTTGACAGTCGGCTCGATAGTTGGAGCAGCCGTCGGTTTGACAGTCGGTTTAATAGTCGGAGCAGTCGTCGGTTTGACAGTTGGCTCGATAGTTGGAGCAGCCGTCGGTTTGACAGTCGGTTTAATAGTTGGAGCAGTCGTTGGTTTAATTGTCGGTTTTGCTGTAGGTGCAGTTGTTGCAGGAGTCGGAGTGCCCTGGTCACGAGGAACTTCACCGTAAGGATAAAAATGTCCTTCTGCTGCACAGCATGAAATCTTTTCAACTATATATCCGCCCTCAAAACAACCACCTGATATTTTTATATCAGCATTTGGAGCAAGAACATGACCAGCAAGGTATTCAAAAGCAAGTTTCTGCGTCTGAGGGAAGTTCCAGATAAGTTTTACACCTGACAGATCCATTTGACCTGACTGAATCGTTGAAGCGCTTTTAAGGTTTTTAAGTCCGTGTGCATCATCAAGAAGATATGCATTTTTTTGCTTATTATCAGGTGAGATATAAAATGTTTTACCATCACCTTTGGAGGCTGATATAAATACGGCTTTTTGGTTATCACCTGATTTTACAAAATCATAACTGCCGCCTAGGGCAATAGGCTTACCTTTTTCAAAGCTGATAATATGCTCCGTTGAAACAAGCTCATCTAAATCCTTAACTCCATCAATAAGAATCCAGTCAGCCTGTTTTGAAATACTTTCAGGTATATATACGGAAGTGACTTTTGATGAAAAAGGTATTGTAAGGAGTTTTCCAAAATAATTGTCCATGCGTGCATTTTTTAAATTTTTCTCAGTAAGAGTAAGTTGTCGTTTTTCAGCCATATCCTGAGCTTCTTTTTTTAATGAAGCAAATGCTGAAGAGAAGTTTATATAAGCACTGTTTTTATCAGGATATTTAGTGATAGAATGGCATTTTACAAATAGAGATTTATCGTGGTAATATGCCGGCTGGTTTAATAATTTCTGATAATCAGGTTTACCTGAAAGAAAATGACTGTTGTAGCATCCGCTGTAGTCGTCTATGTGTTTGATATAATTCAGATATGAAGGTGAGACAGCCCCGTTTCCGAAAGATTTTAAGTTTGCAATACCGCCGCAGGCTGCTGCACCTACAAAGTGGTTGGAAGTCTTTAGATCATCTTTGACAAAAAACTGGTAATCACTTAGAAACTGTTTGTAGCTGTATTTTTTGCCGGAATCAGTATATACAGGTGCGGCAGCTTTACTGGTGATAAAACCACAGGTGCTAATCAGCAAAAGAGAAATACAGGTTATTAGTGCAATGATTTTTTTTGACTTATGTTTCAAAATTTAATCCTCCATTCATTTTGTTTTAATGCGATTATCAAAAAACGTGATCTGTCGTTTGAACCGCAGGTTGATAAGACAAGCATATGCTGATTTTTTGATGATATGCTTTTTTTTAAGTGGATTGTATTTTTGTGGGATAAATTTAATCGGACGGTATTTAGAAGTTTTATCAGTCCCTCATTAGAATTTTTAAAAGAAGAAGGGATATTTTTAGTGCCCCAGACTGCATTAGTCACTATCTTATATCTTATTTTAGATATTGGTGTTATGATGTTGATATAGCATTTTACTTTAGAAAAATCAGTGTTATCAAACCGGTGCAGCATACCAAACATAGAGCCATTCTTCATATTATGCCCGTATAGAACGGTTAATGCATCAGAAAAATCTTTTTTACTGCCGGTTTCTGAAAAAATGCATCCGGGATAGCCAAAACTTTTATCAAGATTGTGCGTCAGGTAATAATTATTTATCCGTTTGTGCTGGAGAACCGGATATGAAATACCAAGTTTCGGAATTTGTATCCATGCATAAATATCGTTATTGTATTTTTTAAGAGAATTAAAATCTACATCAGGAATTTTTGCGATATCTAAACCATGGGAGCTTTTAATATTCTTATTCCGTGTGTTTTCTGAGTTGTCATTACTGTTATCGTAAAAAGAAATTTTGTCGGTATCTTTCCATGTGTTTTCTCTTATCAGTTTATTTTGGATTTCTTTATATGTGTGTTCTTCATTTGAAAGCTGTTGCCTGTAACGGTAAGAAAATACAAGCCATATTGCTGCTGCAGCAACAAAAACAGCAATAAAAAAACATAAGAAAAAAATATTCAATTTTTCTTTCAAAGCAAATCTCCTTTACATAAAAATGTGTAGTCCATTTTTATTAAAAGAAAAGATAAGATATGACAAGACATAGTATTGGCTTATATTGGAAAAAAATATACTTAAATCCGGAAAGATATTTAAATTAAAACCTGATAATGTCAGAATACAAAAAAACATGGCTTGCGTGATAAGTGTGTAAATGTATAAATAAAAGTAAAAAAAATAGTAGTATATTTTGTCAAAAAGTTGTATTATAAATATATATATTTTAGGTGGAGGATGACTATGAAAGAAAATGAGAAACTGTTTGGAAAGATGTCAAGTCATCTTGCGGAGTATGATTATCTGACGGGGCTTCCAAACAGACGCGGACTTTATGAATTTTATGATATACTTGAAAGTAAAGATAGTATTCATGCTATGTTTATAGATATTGATAATTTCAAGCGTGTAAATGATATATATGGGCACAGCATGGGAGATGAACTCCTTATATGTATAGCAAAGCTTATAGAAGAAAATGTTTCTGGTTTTACATCGAGAATCGGAGGAGATGAGTTTGTTGCACTTATTGACGGTAATATGACGGAAGATGAGCTTAAGAGTACAGCGGAAACTCTGCTCAGACAGATGGAAAACATAGATTTTAGAAAGGACATACTTTCTAATGTATCCCTCAGTATAGGAATCGTTACAAGGCAGAGAGTGAGCACCATGCTCGATGATATTTTACATAAATGTGACTCTGCAATGTACGAAGCAAAATATGACGGAAAGAACAGATATGTATTTTTCCGGGAAAATGATAAGAAAGTACAGCGAAACAGAAATATGGAAATCGAGATGGACGATGCATTAAAAAACGGTGAATTTATTGCCTATCTTCAGCCAAAGGTAAACATGATATCAACAAAATTAACCGGAGCAGAGGCATTATCCAGATGGAATCATCCTGATGACGGTATCAGGACACCCGGAGTATATATATCATTGTTTGAAAAAAACGGTTTTATATCTAAGCTTGATATGTATATGTTTGAGGAAGTCTGTCGTATAAAGAAAAGTTGGAAAGGCAAAAAATATGAGCATATCCCGGTGTCAGTCAATATGTCAAGAATGCATCTTTACAATAAGAAATTTCCTGATATGCTTGTTGAGATAGCAGACAGATATAGTATAGATCACAGTGAACTTGAGATAGAGATTACGGAGAGTGTTTTTGTTAAAGACAGTGAAGAACTGATAAGAAATGTAAAAATGTTGAAAGATAGACATTTTATTGTTTCTATTGATGATTTTGGTTCAGGTTTTTCAGCACTTAATCTGCTTAAAGATCTGCCGGTAGATATTATTAAGATAGATCAGGAATTTCTTAACAGTTCCGGTGATGATGACAGGGGTAAGAAAGTTTTGAGAAATGTCATAAATATGTGCAAAGACTTAAAGCTGGATGTTGTCACCGAGGGTATAGAAACTGAAGAACAAAGAGATTTTATCGTAAGATGCGGATGCCAGATAGCACAGGGGTATTTCTATTCAAAGCCGCTTCCGGTTGATGAATTTGACAAATTTGCGAATGAATATATAACTAATGATGACACCAGTTATGTATTTAGGCTTAATGGTAATGTAAAATCGGATGATGGAAAGCTTGAGGCAGATACAAAATGCTTTAGTGAGCTGAAATTTGATACCGGTATATTTAAAGAAAGCAAGGCACTTGTATTTCCGGGAGGTCCAAAGGAAGAACAGGTTATAGAACTGCCGCATGAGATTTTGTCAAGTGATAGTTTTATGGTTTCGATGTGGATATACCCTACAGAAGAACATTCTTGGAGATGTGCTTTATATGTAAAGTATGAGACTGGTTTTTTTGGCATGATTCCAATTGCGTGGGAAGGTCATTCATCTTTCAGAATAAGAGATTCAAAGGAAGTAGATGGCTGGTATGATATCAGTGGATGTAAACTTCAGGTGAATGAATGGTCCCATTATGTTGTGAGTTATAATGCAAAGACTGAAACTGCTTATGCATACATAAACGGACAGCTTGTCGGAAGCATGAAAAATGTTCCGGGAAACCGTTATGCAAAGCGTATCGTGCTCGGTGGTGATGTTTTTCAGCCGTCATTTATCGGGAAGATATGTGAAGTAACATTTTATAATGAGATAAGAGATCATGATTTTGTAAGTGAACTTCATCAGTCATATGTGACAAGAGATGATTTTATCGGATTTGAGATAGGAATAGACAAATAGATTTTAATGAGAAAACAATGACCCATATTAAACAATGTTAGGTTTTATATTACATTTGTTTAATATGGGTTATTTTTTAATGCATAGGAAAATGTCCGTAAAGTAGTGTGACACCAGGACAAAATGTAATACTTTTTTTGTGCGAATAAATGTATATGGTTTTAAAAACTACATAAAATAGAAAAAGATACAAGAAAACATTGACAAGAAAACATTATAGGTATATACTTAGATTAGTTTGATAATCAAACAAAATTGATATGCGAAAAAAACGCGTGCAGAAATGAGGATTAATATGGATATATATGAGTGTGGAGAAAAGTTGAAAGCTCTCCGTATTGGAGACATGGTGGCAAAAATACCTATCATACAAGGTGGAATGGGAGTCGGCATAAGCCGTTCAAAACTTGCAGGTGCAGTTGCAGCAGAAGGTGGAATAGGTATTATATCGACGGCACAGATAGGATATGATGAGGATGGTTTTGAGAAAGACCAGGCAGGCTGTAATCTTTTAGCCATAAGAAAACATATAAAAAGAGCAAAAGAGATAGCGTGCGGCAATGGTCTTGTAGGTGTAAATATCATGGTGGCATTAAAACATTATAAAGAGCATGTTATGGAGGCAGTTGCGGCCGGAGCAGATGTTATAATAAGCGGAGCAGGACTTCCGGTTAAACTTCCTGAGTATATAGGAAAAGCAAAAACCAAAATAGCACCTATAGTTTCATCAAGGCGTGCGGCGGATATAATACTTAAGATGTGGGCGAGAAGATATGACAGGACAGCCGATTTTGTTGTGATAGAGGGGCCAAAGGCAGGGGGACATCTGGGATTTTCAGATGAAGAACTCGCAGATATTGAAAATATTGATTATGACGAGGAGATAAAAGATATTATCGAATGTACCAAAGAGTATGGTGAAAAATATAATACACATATACCTGTTATCGTTGCCGGTGGGATATTTGACCATGACGACATTATCCATGCACTTGAACTTGGGGCAGACGGAGTACAGATAGCGAGCCGTTTTGTTGCGACAAAAGAGTGCGATGCATCGGACGAATATAAGCAGGCATATCTTGATGCAAAGGAGGATGATGTAAAAATAATCAAAAGTCCTGTCGGTATGCCGGGGCGTGCGATAAGAAATGATTTTATAAAGCGTGTTGAAAAAGAAAAACAGCCGGTGGACAAATGTTACAACTGCATGAAAAAGTGTAATCCTAACGAAGTGCCATATTGTATAACAAAAGCACTTGTCGATGCCGTAAATGGAGACATAAATAACGGACTTATATTCTGCGGTGCAAATGTGGGGCGCATAAATGAAATGACAACTGTTCATGAACTTATGAAAGAACTTGTCCGGCCGACAGATAAAAAAATACAGGATGAAAGTGAAACACATGATATTCAGAATGTATATTCACAGAAAGATAAAATGATAAGCTGATGGAGCGTAAAAAAGAAAGACTGAACTGTTGCTTTGAATTT
>UMJC01013620.1_pt1 | contig 11320 bp, 15 predicted proteins | sample 1965941 | NCBI WGS metagenome assembly UMJC01 (sample SAMEA4836141, study PRJEB28245) | human gut metagenome | biome: gut microbiome; material: fecal sample | place: Denmark | collected 2008 | reverse complement strand
GCCTGCACATCTGTTACTTTTGTTATGTCACCTTTTACAGTCTTTATTATATACACCTTATTGCCCCTCTTCTAAATTCTGCCAGGGTTCTAGTCCCATTTCTTCCCATGTCACTCCATATGGTGCTCCACCAGAAGTATATCCTGCAATATAGAAAAATGTGTCGTCCTGACTTGTATTATTTTCTACTACATGATTCTTCATAGCATGCTTTTTTGCCCTCCGCTGTTTTCTTTTCATTATCAAAACAGCCGCCTTTTCCTCTGCGGTTTTCTTTCGTTTTTTCATATTCAGTTTTTCAAGAGTAATACCATTCTGAATATCTCGCAGAATACGCTCCTCATAGCCTGCTTCTCGTTTATCTACAATTCTGCAAAATTCTTCATAGTCTGTTTTAGTGGCAACCGCTTGTACTGTTGCAAACAGCTTTTTGCAAATGCTACTCTATTCATCTGCATTCGGCATTCTATGATTCTCTAGATAAAACCTTATATACATGCTATAAGTTTTATCGGCAATAGTACTCTTCAGTTTTTGCTTTAAATCTTTATAGCTTCTATCTGTTCTTCCCATAGAAGTATTCCTTACACGATTTCATATAATTTATAGCACTTTAATGCAGCTAATCATTTTATATGCTCTCCTATCGTAACAGCTTTCTAATCTGCTTATCAGCTGTTATCGGATATGTCTCATGCATATATTCCACAATCCTGTTCCATGATTCTGTCGGTTCCTCTTTATAACAGCTTGTCACATAATCATATCCATATATATGCTCTACAGATGAATAAACCGCCACATCCCATCCATACTCTATGCCTTTTTTATTCTTACGCTTCCTAAAATCACAGTTGCACAGGTATGTCTGCATACAAAGATTGGTAATTGCTCCATCAAAACCTTTTTCTCCATCTTTTCCGAACCCAGCTTTTATTTTGAGTTCGTTAGAAAGCATTTCTGCATCAGCTTTTTCTTCCATAAAGTTATCCATGATTTTCTTATGCTTATGAGGTGCTTTTCCATCTTCATACAAAGCATCAAAATCATAACCATCCCTACGATAATTAGCAAATACAGGAAGCCATTTCTTTGAAATAAATCCGGCTTTCTTGTCAAAAAATTTGCCATATACTATATCTTTGCCTCTTGCAATTACAGTTCTCCAAATCCATGGATCTTTGTCAACATCATCACACCACCAATATTCAGGAACCGTCCGCTCTTCCAACGAAAACCCTGGTATGTCATTCTTGAATAAAGGCAAGAAACCTATTCTGTTGATATATTCTGTTGCTTCTTCCACAGTATATATGCACTCCGGATCGTCCCAATCCACACCATACATAACCCATGTGCCCGATTCGTTTCCCATCTGATACTCCTGTTCTATATCACAATACCATTACAATGATCAATCTCATGCTGAATTATCTGTGCCGTCCAGCCGGAATATTTCCCATGCTGCTTTTTAAAGCTCTGGTCAAGATAATCAACCTCAATCTCCTGATATCTGGTGCAAGGACTAACGCCTTCCAAAGACAGGCATCCTTCCTCTGTCTGAAATGCTCCGGACTTCTTTGTAATCACCGGATTAATCATTGCAAACTGAAATGGTCCTGCTGCCACAACGATAATATTCTTCTTAACACCTATCATGTTTGCAGCCATGCCTACGCAATGGTCAAGATTGGCTCTAAGTGTATCAAGCAGATCTGTTACCACCTGCTTATCTGCCTCCGTTGCATCTACCGACTTCTGTGCAAGAAACAATGGATCTTTTACTATTTTCTTTACCATCAACTCCATCCTTTCCAAACATCCGGCTGATATCCGAGTGTGGACTGCTTTCCATTTCTCACCACTGGAGTTTTAATTACCTGCGGATTCTCAAGCACTTTTTCCAGCTTGTCTTCATCAGCAATATACTTAATAAAAGCAAGCAGGTCTTTGTCCTTGCCATCCCAGTTAATCATATTGTTCAGACCGCCATTGACCTGAGCAACAGTATTAAATTCTCCTTTGCTCATCCCTTTTTCCTTCATATCAATGAACTGATACTTGATGCCACGCTCCTTGAAAAAACGCTCTGCCTTCTTCGTATCATTGCATTTCTTAGTTCCAAATATCTGTATATTCATATCAGTATTCCTTTGCTATCTCTTAATCTATTCCATACATAGACTTAAATTTTTCAAGATCTGCTGAACTCTTTATCAGCATAACCTCTTCTATCTTACCTGTATGTATATCCTTAAATCCTGCAACCTGCTCGCCACTACAAATGCTGGCTTTGATTACAGGCTTTTTATTTTCCTTGTCATAAGACTGCAACACGCTTTTCTTCTTAAACAGTCCCATCTTGCTCACCTTCTCTCGCCTGTGCCATCAGCACAAGCTTCTCAAATGACTGTGCAAATCTCTCATCATCTTCATTCGTCCGCTTCTTTGTTCCCTTAATATGATTCCTTGAAGAACCCCGTCTTGCTTTCTTGTTCAAATGCCTCTCCATCAACATGCGGTCGATATTCTCATCTGTATACCATTTGCCAGACTGATGAATTGCATAGGCACCTTTACCAAGAGCCATTGCTGCAACACCATAGTCCTGAGATACAACAATATCTCCTCTGTGACAAATGCTTATCAGATTATAGTCAACAGCATCTGCCCCTGCACCAACCACAATTACTTCACTGTAATTGGAATACAGCACATGGTTGGTATCGCACAGCAATGTGGTAGGAATATTATGTTTTTCAGCTATATCTTCTACGATGTCCACTACCGGACATGCATCGGCATCAACAAATATTTGCATATTATCAAATCCTAATCCAATTTGTGCAGACGGTCTGCACAAATTACTTCATTCACTCTCAAGTTCTTTCTGTATCCAAGTCATAATCACATCCACAAGATAATCCTGTTGCATTTGACTTAATTCCCTGCCCGGCTGCATTTTATGCCATTTTCTGATACACTCCCAACAGCAAGTTGCTGTTGCATGTTGTGCTATAAATACCGGATGGTCTACGCTCCGCTTCGGTCGGTGCAAAGCCGATGTCCACTGGACATCGTGCACCCTTGGGTTGGTGTTTGCTTGCCATCCTTCGGAATAAATGCCGGTGCTTCACGCTTTGCTATAAAATCCTGTGCGTGTTGCCTTATCACATCCAACCCTTTTACATTGATGTAATCAATATTCTTTTGCTTCAAATGAAAACTGCTCCTAAACCTCGAAGCTTCAAGATGTTCAAAGAGCTGTTTATACCATTCATCCTTAGTCATTAGAATTTCACCTGATCACCTTCCTTCTATTTGTACAGACCTGCTTTCTTTACTTTCCTGATAATGAATTTTCAAAAGCAATAGTTGCAAACACTTTCTCTATTAGGTTTCTGATTTCACGAACACTCTCCAATAGTTCCATTTTTGCATGTAATCTTTCAATTATTTCGGAATCAACGGTAATTTTATATTTTTTACCTATCTCCTCCACAACTAAATCACATATATGTACCTTAGACTCAATGGACAATTCTTCAAAATAAATAACCGCATTAAATCTATTGAAGATGGCTTCGCCTAGATTCTTTATAATTTCCTCACGAGATGTATAGTTTGTCGTGCAAATTATGATTGCATTTTTTAATTCAAGATAGTAGTTAGTATCCTCGTATATTCCATCATCAAATAACTGATAAAATGCGCTATGAAATATTGGATTGGCCTTATCAAACTCATCCAATAAAATCACATCCGACTCACGTCCTAGTAAATCTTTTGCAAAACTCTTTTCATGATGGTTTCCACCAAACAAATAATTTGAAAATTGGTTATTTTGAAACATAGAGAACTGTTGTCTGAACAATTTTCCACCTATTAACTCTGCTAAATATTTAGCAGTCTCCGTCTTACCAATCCCTGGCTTGCCACAGAATAACAAAACCAACGGTTTGTTACGATTAGCAGAAATCGTCCTAGAATAAAGCAATGGCAATAATTCCTTCTTTACAACATTCTGTCCAACTATATGTTCATCATATAATTGATTAAACTCCTTAAGCTTTCTAGGTGTTATATGATTGTATTTTTCATATTCTATCTTAATAATGTTCTTTTCTTTAGGATAGAGAATTTCAAGCTGATTTCGAATCTGCTTTGGCGGATTTTGTAAAATCAGGGTATTAACATCAATCTCTCCTAAAAAATTAGCAAAATTCATGATAACATGCTCTTGAACACCACTATATTCGCCTTCATCTGCAACAAGAATGTCAGCAGATGGTTTCTTGGTGATATCCTCTACCATCTTGTCGGACTCATTATTCTTTGGCATATTAGCAATAAACATTATATTTTTGCGCTTTTGCTCATCTAATTCATCTACTACTTCCGTTAAGTTTCTATAAGTTGAAGGACGATTTTTGTCGAACCATTTTTTGCTCCCGTAATAAATCTTAACCTTATTCACGTATTACACCTGCCAATACAATATCATATACATTGAGTTCGTTGCTCGAAGTCTTTTCCTGACTAGAACCATTAATAATTTCATCTACAGAAATAGTTTCTTGCATCGTACTTGTAGTGACCGTAAATTCATTTTCAATGGAGAGCTGTTCCTTTGTGCATGTTCCAACTTTAACTCCATAATAGACAAGGTTCATTTTCGCAAGATCCGCTAGATGATATCGATTTTTAAATCCTGCGATATTAAATCGCAACACATTTTTAGGTTCTTTTTCATCCAGTAATAACATGGCATAATATCCACGCTCACCCAGAATGGCATCATTTAATTTTTCCATATCTATTGGCAGTTGGTCTTTAGGTACAATATTTAAATATGAACTGTACATTCTATATAGGGCAATGGAATTGGCTGGTGCATAGACACCACCAACTCCAAATTTCTTTACGTCTGAATCACCACTTGCCGCAGAAATATAATCTGTCAAAAGCGTATTTTTCAATGTGCTTCCAACAATATTTGAGAGACTTCCTTGTGCATCAGCTTTAATTTCACCAGATAGTGCTGCCTTAATTACATTAAAAAGATTGAATCCTCCTTGTGCTTTTGCATCTATCTCTGCTATTATTTTTGCTATCTTTTCTTTGTTTTCTTCTGTTGTCCAATCAAGACGACCACCGTTTGTAATATCAATATAATCTTGAGCGGCATCCTCATCAAAATATACAACTTTCAGAAACTCAACTTTACTATCTTTATCTTTTTTATTTGCCATGGCTTACTCCACCCCCAATGCCTTGAATACCGCATCCTCTGCACTCTGATATGGAATCAGCTGAAATGCACTCATCAAATCTGGTGGCACAGTTGCAAAGTCTACCATAGAAGTTGCAGGAATCAACACTCTCTTTGCACCACTATCCAAACATACCTGCAGTGCATTGGCCAACTCATCAACCTTTATCATCGTTCCGCTAATACTGATTTCTCCAAGCACTACCAATGAACCTAGTGTAGGTCTTCCAAGTGCGATGGAACATAATGCAATCAATGTAGGAAGTGCAAGGGTGCTTGTCATTCCAGTACCCTGTAAATCCTGGTAGTTGATAATATAATCTTTCATGGTTGTACTGATACTACCACTGATTCTACTGCCATTTGCCTTTAAGAAATTAAATGCAGTATTGGATGCTTCCTTGGCATCCCTATCCGTACCGATGCCAGTACGCTCAAACTTTCCATTTCCTGGCAACATCTGTGATTCCAAGCGGAACACACTAATCATTCCAGACTTGCCATGTGATACAGTATAAATCTGTCCTGGGTTGCAGACACCTTCTGGTATCAGCTTACCACCACCTTGTTCTGGTACAGAAACATAATGCTCGGACATATCTTCCAAATCTATGTATGAGAAATTCACATCATAGAATTCCATACCTCCGAGTTTCTTCAACTGCTCCTTGACTCTTCGTCTCATCTCCAAAGAGATACGAAGAACCTCTTCCAGTTCTTCCTTTGAGAACTTTCCATCTGGGTACATCAGTTTCAGATAACCTCCTACCATCTTGCGGACAGCGATGGTATCTCTCTGATTCAGATTCTTACCCAATCTGAAATATTTATCTAAGGCATCACCATACTGCTCCTTACGAAGTTCGCGTATGAATTCTGAAAGGTAATCACTAATGAAACCATAATCATTCGTAAAATGTTCTGGTCTAAACTTCGGAATCTCCCATCCAGGAAGATAGCAATGCATACGGTCAAGGAATGCAGTATCTGTTCCCATCTCTGGTGGGAACGGATCAAAGAGACTTGATGTTTTAAGCAGTACATCCACGCTCTGATTGATATTTCCAACAAAGACCATAGATGCTGATGCAGCCTTTTCTTCCTTACCTCTAGCAAAAGAACCCGATGCCATGTAGTCCTTCATAATCTGAATGCCATCTTTATCCTTGAAACGAATGCCAGCAACCTCATCGAATGCCACACAATCCCAGAGTCCAACAAGCCCAACCGTCTTTCTTCCCATGTTATAGAACAGGTTAGCAACCGTGGTTTGTCCGCCAGATACAAGGATACTGTTTGGCGAGATTTCTTTATACAGGTGGGACTTACCTGTACTTCTCGGTCCCAACTCACAAAGGTTAAAATTATTCTCTACGAGCGGAATCATTCTTGTAAGGAGCAGCCACTTCTCTCTATCGTTCAGAGAGTCAGGTTCCATACCGATGGAACGGAGCATAACATCCATCCATTCCTCTTTGGTAAATGCACCTCTGCCTGTCTTTAATTCCTCAATGTCAATGTGTGGCATCTGAATTGGTGTCAGCTTTCGGATGCTGATTGGGGAAATATCCTTCTGTTTCTTCTGCTTGGATTTCAGTTCAAATCCATCAGAATCAACGATGCCAAAGTTAGCATCTCCCTCCATTTCATAATCCAGCTGTACGATACACCAAATACCACCACACAATAGTCGATCAAACTTTTCTGGATACTCATCTGCAATTGGAACATTTGTAAGTCCAAGATTGGAGAACTCTGCAAAGAAGCAGTCCTTCTTAATATCCAGTCGAACCGTAATCATATCGATAACTGTATGACTGCCTTTCTTACGAAGCATAGATAATATCTTCTGTGCCTCGTCCGGACGTACAAAATTATCTGCAAGAATACGCTTCACTGTCTGCACTCCATTCTCCACAATTTCAGGATCATCAGAACTGCAGTATTGACCCAACAAGAACTCAAGGACATACACTGGCACATTTGCACCTTCCTTGATTTTCTTGGTCAGATCTTTACGCACAATCTTGCCATCGAAATTGGCTCGTAACTTTTCTTTTATAATTTCACTAGAGCTTTCAATCTGCTCCATCTGTAACACCTCCAATCTTGCATTAACTGAAGAAGTCGAAACTATCTACAGCAAATGCAATATCGATATGGAATTCTTCCTTCTGTGGTGGAACCTCATTACTTTCTTCCACAATATTCAAATAATAGCTTTCTGTCTTACTGTATGCTTGTGACTTCAAATTAAAGCTACAACGGAAAGTTCTGTCCTGTCCATCCGTGCTTACCTTATCCGCAATAATCTTCTGTGTGTCACTAATCTGCACACCATTTGAATCTGTAAAATACAGCAGATAATTTGCCTGACTTCTGTTATCACTTACCGCATCCTTCTGATAGAAATTCAGAATGAATGACATATTTACAATCTTTCTATTAGCAGAAAGAAGGTTTAATTCAACAGGCTTTGTATCATACTTTCCAGCATTTCTCCTATAAGCCTTAGACTTTGTGCTGACAGGTGTGTAATCCACAACAGGAACAACCATCTCCTGCAGACTGATACCACCATGAACAAAGTTAAGACCGCTGCCACTCTTCTTAATACGAATACTCTCTCTTGGTGCAAATGCATCATATCCTGCATTCTCATCAAAGAACTTCACTGGAAGCAGATAGTCTGGTTTTGCACCTTTCGTTGTAATAAGATATCTTCTGTCAACTTCCACATCTTCACTTGATACTGTGGTCTTGTCCACCTTATCATCTTCAGATAATGGACTGTATGTATATAAGAATCCGTGGTCTGCAGTAATATAAATTTTTGTTGCATTAAAATAATTCACGGACATATTAACAGCATTTTTCAGTTCTGCAATCGCATCATCACAAGCTGGGAATATTTGCGTTTCATCAGTGTGCCCCATATCATCCACTCGGTTGTGGTAGATATAAATGACGTTCTTGTTCTTTCCCATCTCGGAGATTTCTGTTGTCTTCTTCATCAGCAATGCTTTATACTGAACAGCCAAACTGTCTGGATCTGCCTTCTTTAAAATACCATCACGGTAATTGGCATCAGTCGGCTTACCATCTGCATACACACTGATGATTCCGTTCTTATTTTCTGTGGTTAATTCACTATTTGGCAAGAGTGCAGCCATTCCATACTTGGTTACTGTCGGGAAAATTGCTTGACAGTTGCCGAGTTCCACATTGGCTCTGTTCTCTCTGCGAAGTTGTTCTGCCAAAGATGCTGCCACTTCATAACGGAATGCATCCGAGATGATAACAACCACCTTATTATTCGCACTTGCAATTTTGTTTCTATAAAAATCACGCTGTTTTGGAATATCCATGATGTATCCGTACTTTTCCAAGTTATCTGCACAAGCATCTGACCAGTTGTTACCAAGCTGACCTAAGAACCAGTTCTTATATAGTCCCTCTACCACTTCTGTAACGTGCTTATACAAATCATCAAGCAATGGGTATGATATAGTTAGACTTTTTGCGAAGGCACCATGATACATTCTGTAGTAGGTGTCCATCTTATAATATTCTTCCGTGTATTCCTTCCAGACCTGCTTTGCCTCAACTGTGTGGAATCCATTAGAATGCTCTTGGAAGAATACCTGCATATTGGCAACCTGCAAGATACCATCATAATGATTGGCCACTCTGTCATACCAAACCATGGTACGTCTTTTTTCAACCATAGCCTCGATAACTTCCACACGAAAGATATGGTCACCAATCTCCGTCATAATTTCTGTTAAAATGCACTCATTAATACATGGGAAACATTCTGTTTCAGCAAGGTAGCTGATGTCGATTTTCTTGAATCTCTTATAAAGATTCAGTTCTTCTTCCACATATCGTGCAATATCATAAATCTTTCCCTGGTCATCACTATGAAGCCAGTCAGATAAAAAGTCATAACAATATGACTGATGTGGAATGGAAATAAAACTGTCCAATCCCACAAAATGCTCCATACCCATGGTACGTGTAGCAGCCGTCATAAAAATATGTGCAATAAGTTTTCCAAGCGTAGCTTCCTCTCCGTCACGATATCCTGTGCCCTGTGCAACCATATCCCAGAAAAGGGAATCCATGTTGTAATTTACAAGGCTCTGATATTTTTCGTTCGTATCGTTATCAAGTCCCGCTCCGATGACTGCCTTCATAATGCTGTTCATCTTCATATTTAGAAGCCTCTTTTTGTTGATTTGCAATTATGTTCTGCACTGCCTTTGAAAGTTCTGTGACATTCTGCTGTTTCACATACTTACGAATTTTCATTGCTTGGCTGCATAGCAATGGCTTTCACAAGTGTCTCATCGTCCATACACTTCAATCTTCTTATACAGTTTTGCGCTATTCGCTTTAGTGACTTCTCCGTAGGATATTGGAACAGATTATCATCAATAATTCTCTGTACCACTTCTTCATCAGACAAGCCTTCTGTCATTAGCTTGGCAGTCGTTCTTACTTCATAAAATAAAAATTGCTCCCTTGTCATACTTGCTGTATAAGGGCTGCTTGTATTAATCTTCAACATCGCTCATATCATCCTCTAGTTCATCGTCTGGCACGAATTCCACCACATCAGCTATGTTGCAATTAAGTGCCATGCATATTTTCATAAGCACTTCCATTCCAACATTCTCGCCCTTTGACAACTTGGTCACTGATGTCCAGCTGATTCCTGCCTGTGCCTGCAAATCTTTCTTCTTCATATCCTTGTCAATCAAGATCTTCCATAATTTTTTGTAGCTTGCTTTCATTATTTTACCTCTACAAAACTCCTAATTTCATTACACTCTTTACAAATACTTGTTGTGGTCAGAACATCTGCTTTTAGCCTATTTGCAATAAAATCAAGCAGATATACCACACCATTTTACTAGTATACGTTTATATCTTCCAAAAAGCAAGTAAATCTCCGTAAATAAAGGAATTATTCTTTTTAAAGTGTTGTAAATCTCCGATATTAACTCCGTAAAGTAAATTTTTTAATCGTAAAGTGAAATTTTAAATCCCAGTTTTTTCCCTCCCCGACTAAAATTTAGTTTTTCATTTGACCCCGACATTAACTCAGTAGTTTGACAGTTGAATAAAAAATGGTCACAAAAAAGGACTCAGGATATTCTCCCACGCCCTCACTACTATCTGGCTTTATCTTCCCTTACCTCCGATGCTTCCTTATCCTCTGCTACAATTGCTGCAGATTCCATTCTGTCATCTGCTTCTCTTTCTTCCTCCGGTCCGCTCAGATCTGCATCCACAGCCTTTGCGTTCTCAAGGTCAAGCTGGGCATTCAGTTCACACTGCCTTGCCAGCTTCTCTTCCAGTTCCTTGCTGTATGCAAATGGCTTGTCATACTCTGCCTTTGATGCTTCAAGGTCATTTTGGTACCGCTCAATCTTCTTTTCTAAGAAATCAATGTTCTCATCCTTTACCTCTGCCTGATGAATGGTGCCCTTACGGTATGACTTCTTAGCACCAGATTTAGTATCATTTGCTTTTTCTGCAGACGATTTGGTAGTTTTAGGTCCTCGCTCAACTGTATAGATGTTACTGCCCTTTATCCTCGCTCCTTTGGGTTCATGAAAATGAATCTTGGCTTTCTCCTTTGTGTGAATGACCATAGGTTTGTCATCAACCTTTTTTATCTTCAATGTTCTCACCTTCTTTCTACATCCATTACCCAAAAATGGGTAAAAAAATAGCCATCTGGATTGTTAGTCCAAATGGCTTATGTAAAAATCTATTTTATTCTATTGTAAAGAACTGTCTCTATCCCAGTTGATAAATCGATCTTTTTCTTATAAAGAAGTGTCCACGATGCTTGATTTTTTGAATAATCCATCTTTTCCTCTGGAAAAAATGAACGACAGAAATAATTATCTCCTTCATCATTAGATAAAAACAAGAATAGATTCCTGCTCTCCATATTGTTTTCCATAAGATAGTCTGCCTCAATCATTGAATACATGTTTGCTTTCTTATTATACTTAAACACAGTATCATTAC
>UMJC01007462.1_pt1 | contig 11908 bp, 10 predicted proteins | sample 1965941 | NCBI WGS metagenome assembly UMJC01 (sample SAMEA4836141, study PRJEB28245) | human gut metagenome | biome: gut microbiome; material: fecal sample | place: Denmark | collected 2008 | reverse complement strand
TACGAATGTAATAAATGAGAGGCTGAACTGTTACTAATTTTCTGTTCAATCTTAATACATATATAGCGAAATATAGCTTTACTTAAACGAATATGAAACTGACTCGTTTCCTGCCAAATCTGAAACTACACAGTCTCCTTTAACTGTATATGATTTGATTATTTTTCCATTCTTTGATATTTTCTTGCCGTTTACTTCATCTATTCCTGATTTGTCCGTTATTTTGCAAGTTATCTTTTTTCCTTTTCTCGTGACTTTTATCTTAGGTGCTTTTGTATCTTTCCAAACCTTAAGAATAGATTTATGACCATGTTTATCTGTAACTGATAAAGTATGCTTACCCTCCGGAATTTTTAATTTCGATGCTGTCTTAAATTCCATATTTAATTCAGCCGCCGTCTTTTTTCCGAAGTCTTCCCATGATACATTATCATTTTCTGCCGGCTTTCTTACTTTATCTAATTTGTAAGACTTCTTGCCGTCAAGCACTATCTTATCTACAGAGCCGGTATTATCAAGCACCTCATAACTTATGCACTTACCAAATTTATTAACATTACCTATCATTACATATCCTGTAAGTGGTCTTTGCTTTCCAGAGCCTGAACCATAAACTGAATACGATACCGGATTATATCCTGAAGTCTCTGCATATTTTTCCCTAAATGATAACACCTCTCCGGTCTTTTTATAAAACGCTGTATCTTTGACAAGGTAATCCGTCTTTACTCCCGTTTTATAATATGGTGTCTTTACTTTTGCTGCATGGCTTACTTCTCCACATAACATACTTGTCATCAAACCTGCTGCAACTGCCATTGTCATAATTTTTTCAATCTGTCTTTTCATAAGCGTCAGCTCCTTTCTAAAATTAAGCGGACATTTGCAATCCACTCTGCTGCCTGATAGTGTTAAAGTTATTTCTAAACCTTTGTAATTTTGTCATTACTGTTTCACTTATAAAGACAGATATTTTTCTTATTTGTTGCAAAAGATTCAAAATTAATTTAAATATTTTGTTTTTTCCCTCAATGCCCAACAAGGCCGCATATACATTTTTATGTGTATATACAGCCCTGCATCCTTTTTTATTTTTTAATTTCTATAATTATTCCACCGCTTTGTCTTCATCTGCCTTATACTCAAAGAAATCAAAGTCCGCATAATGCTTATGCTTTACCCTGTCAGCACAGGTGATACCGACCATTGTTCCGGTAAATTCACCGTACTTACAATACTCATCTGAAAACTTTGTCGTATCAAACGGTATTCCTATCTTATTATAATCTTTTCCGTTATAACTCCAGAAAAACTGCGAATGTTTTCCTCTTATTTCAAGTCTAAAGTAGATAGGTACATCATCTACTGCGAGCCTTGTGTTGACAAATTCCGTTTTTTCTCCGTTTTCAAGTGCGATTATCGAGATTGCACTCTGTCCGAGTGTCTCGCTGTAATATTTGCGGAGATTTATATAATTCATATTGTCATAATAAATTATAAGACCTGCTGAATGCTGGTGCACTTCCGGCACAAATTCCATCTTTGTTGTAACAGTGGCATACACACTTGTAAGTTTTCTTGCAAGTATGCTTACTTTATTTAAAGATGCTCTCGATTCCTGTCCACGCAGACGGACATAACCTTTTCTTGCCCTTACATCAGCGAAACTCTGTGGCATTATTCTCGGTGCATAATAGAAATTGCCGAGTGTTTCATCGTCAAAATCATCAAAATCAGGTATCTGTTTTACCGGATATTCAGGTAACTTACTTTCCTCACAATACTCTTTTGCAATATTGCTGCCATCTGCCATGCGAAGCCAACCGTCCTCTGTCCATTTCATCTTCTGGATTGCCGTTTCACGACCGAGTGTACAGCGAAGTTCCGGTCTAAATGGTCTTGAACAAAGATGCACAAGATATACCTCGCCAAGTTTAGTTTCTACATAACTTCCATGCCCGGCTTTCTGCAATACCACATCAGGGTTGAAGTATTTTGGCTTCAAATGGTCGGGGTCATGTCTCTCATTTGATACGAGCGGATTTGATGTGACTATAGGATTCATAGGGTCACCTTCATATGGTCCCCACACATTTTTTGAGCGGCCCATTGTTACACAGTGGTTATATCCCGTGCCGCCCTCAGCACACATAATATAATAATATCCGTTTCTCTTTGTAAGATGAGGTGCTTCGATGCAACCTCTGTCCGTGCCACCACGCCATATGCGTTTTGGATAGCCGATTATCTCTTTCTTTTCAGGGTCGTACTCAGAGATTGCTATAACTCCCGGCTTTTCGTATCCCTCTCTTGTCTCCCAGTCAAGTGAAACAATATATTTTCTTCCGTCATCATCGTGGAGTATTGATGCGTCAAATCCTGATGAATGTAAATATACCGGCTCACTCCACGGTCCTCTTATATTCTTTGCCGTGATAACAAAATTATCTACATCAAAATATCTTGCATTCATTGAGTTCATGACACCATACACAACATAGAACATATCTTCCTGCTCACAATATGTAAGACACGGTGCCCATATTCCCTTTGCTGAAGGAAGTTTTTTTAGGTCTGGATTTGTATCATCTGTGAGGACATGAGTGTAAAGTTCCCAGTTTTTCATATCCTTTGAGTGATAAACCGGTATTCCGGGAAACCACTCAAATGTTGATACTGCAATATAATAATCATCGCCTTTGCGGCAGATACACGGGTCAGGGTTAAAACCTTTTAATATTGGATTTTTAAGCATTATTTAGCAGCTCCTTCCTTTTCAAGTGCTTCAACGATTCCGTCATACTCTTTATCAAGTTTGTAGAACCACATTACAACAACCTGTCCTATACAAAGGATTGCAGGAATCCAGATAAATGTGATTTCCGAACCCGTACCTGCTCCTGCTGCACCGATAACCCAGCCAAGGATTGCAGAACCAAGTCCGTTTCCTACCTTGAAACCAAAACTTGAAGCAGAATTTATAAGTCCCTCTGTACGGTAGCCTGTTTTCCACTCACCATACTCGATAGTATCAGATACGATTGCAAACATACATGATGAAATTCCTGCATTTCCAACACCTTTAAGTACACACGCAATCATTATTCCTGTCATATTTGTTCCGACGAAACCAAACATTGCAAAACCTAGTCCATAGATAACAGCTCCGACGATGAGCATATTTCTCTTACCAATCTTCTTAATGATAAATGCAGTAAAGAACATTACACCTATCTGAACAAGGTTTGCAACAAGATTCATTGTTCCAACCATATCACTGTTGTGGAGTATATTTTTTGCATAATATACTGCTGCTCCGCCGTTTAATGAATAATTGATAAAGATAAATACAAGTGTTATTGTTATCATCATCCAGTATTTATTCTGGAATAATAAACTGATTCCCTTTACAAATGGAACTTTTTCCTGCTTTGTATCTTTTGCAGGAACTACACGCTCTTTTGTCCCCGTAAATGTAATCATAAATACGATTACTGCCAAAATTCCAAAGACGGCGAATGTCTTTGTCCATGCTGAAAGATTATTTCCGAAAAATTCAACTAAAGGAAGTGTAAGATTTGTTATAATCAATGTTCCTGTTGTAGCCAATATCATGCGGAAAATGCTGAGCACTGAACGTTCGTACTGATCCTGTGTAATCAGTGAATTAAGCGTTGCATACGGTACATTTATAGCCGTATATATAACAGAAGAAACTAAGTTGTAAGTTATAAAAATATACGCAAGTTTTGCTGTATTGCCAAGTCCTGACGGCACGGTAAACAGTAGGATTCCTGCCAGTGCAAACGGTATCGCCATGCGGAGTATCCACGGTCTGCACTTTCCAAATCTTGATTTTGTCCTGTCAACAATAATTCCCATTATCAGGTCCGTAATACCATCAAACACTCTTGACAAAAGCATTATAGTACCAATAACACCTGCACTTACATGAACATAATCTGTGTAATAAAATAATAGAAATGATGACATTGCCGAGTAGATGATGTTACATCCTAAATCTCCACAACCATAAGAAAATCGCTCCCAAAAACGGATTTCACTTTTTTTCTGACTCATAACGAGCCCTCCTTTCGCATTTTGCATATTATAATGAACATTTATGAGTTCATCATGTAATAACCGGTTTACAGGGGTAAATGTAAAACAATCGTTATGATGTTTTGCATTTACCTTTAATGTAACTATAGTATAAATGCTAAAGCCAAAAATGAAATCCATCTATTCAGACGCAAAAAAGGTATTATTCCGACTTTTAGTATATAATGCACAATTCAAAACCAACTGACAATGCAGCAAACCATAACATCAGACTATAGCAAACTATCTTTTTACTTAAGCATAATAATATAAACAAAATAAAAGACACCATAAAAATGCTGCCTTTATCTATGTCTTATATTTACTTTGTTCTTTTTTCCTGTGTTCCCTCGGTGTGCAGCCGTACTGATTGCGAAAATATTTCATTGCAAGATGATGATTTGTGCATCCATGCCTTTCAAAAATATCAGCCACCGAATCATTTGTATTAACAAGAGCACGGTGCACATATCCTATACGCACAAGATATATATAATCAGTAACAGTACAGTTCATATATTTCTTAAAAAATCTTGCCATGTAATCAGGATTGTATCCAAATTTTTCTGCGATAACGGCTGTTGATATGCCATATGCATGATTTTCATCTATAAAATCCATTATGTCTTTTAATCGGTTAAAATACTTGTCATCCCTCTCAAAATCCCTTTGCAATAGTTTCTCCGAATAGGAATGGATAAGTGTAAATAAAAGTTCATAAAGCAGGCTGTTAAACCGAAGCAGATACCCCTCTGGTCTTACATCATAGATAACATACATATCCGTAAAAATCTTTTTCAACCGTTCAAGTTTTGTTCTTTCAACCTCATCCCCCGGATGCATATCAACAAAAAATCTTCGCAGATGCATTGACGGAACATATTTGTCATAAAAACGCTGTGGTATCTGAAGCACAAGTGCCTCGTTTTTTTCCGCTAGAACAGAATGGATTTCCCTCGGATTTGCCATAAAAAACTCACCGTCACTCGCCGTCACCTTAACACCTCTTGGAAGATTAAGCACAACTTTTCCCTTTATAACATAGACAATCTCAAGACTGTTATGCCAATGTGGTGAAACATAACTGCCCTCATCCTTAGACAGATAAAATCTCACATCTACATCCGGATTACTTGTCACAATTTCATGACGCATCTTTTCTGTTTCCATCTATCAACACTTCCTTGCCTTTAAATGTAAAACCATAATGGTGGATATTTGAAGGATTTGCTCCTCGTTTGATCAGCTCTACATCACCATTTATAAGTGCTTTATCCCCACAAAACTTAAAAAGATTACCGGATATGTTCCCCTGAATTTCACGATACTTTTCATCCTTCCAGATATCAAATCCTTCAAAAAGATCTCTCCTATCCCTACAACTCTTGCCATACGCTCCCTCCTGTATGCATTTTTAACCTCACGCTAATCCTCATTTCTGAGTAGCTTTTTTACAAAATAATTCTATGAAAGCTATTCGCTTCCGCTCAGAAATAATATAGCCAACATAAGGCTATGCTTAACTTGCAAAAAATAGTTTTATACAAAAACACACAATATTCTATAACTGCATTTTAACATTGAAACATCTCAAAGTAAAGAAAGATAAGTGCCGGAAGTTTTTTCAGTAACATCACTGAGTTTTCTGATAATACTTTGCCTGTGTTTTCCAAAGCTTTGCATAAAGTCCTTCCTCGTCGATCAATTTTTCATGACTGCCTCTTTGTACTGCCTTTCCATCATCAATCACAAGAATATCATTGCAAAACTGACAACTTGAAAGTCGATGCGATATATATACTGCTGTTTTTGTTCCAATAAGTTCATCAAATTTAGCATACACCTCGTATTCAGCAATAGGATCAAGTGCTGCTGTCGGCTCATCAAGTATGACAAATGGAGTATCGTGGTACAATGCTCTTGCAATCGCAAGTTTTTGTGCTTCACCACCTGATATATTAACTCCGGTTTTATCAAATTCCTTTGTAAGATATGTCTCATTTCCATACGGCATTCTTGCTGCCAGACTTGAAAGTCCTGCTTTTTTTACGGCATCATTTACATGCTCCTCATCATATTCCTGTGATGCTGCAACTGCCTGACCCAATGTAAATGCCGGTATCTGGAAGTCTTGAAATACTACACTGAACAGACTTAAATATTCCTTATAGTCATATTTTTTTATATCTATTCCGTTTAAAAGTATCCTTCCCTCGGTTGGATCATACAAACGGCACAACAGCTTGATAAATGTCGTTTTACCTGAACCATTTCTACCGACAACGGCAAGTCTTTCACCTATATTAAATCTGATAGAAAAATTCTCCAATACATTTTTCTCACTGCCCGGATAATGAAATGATACATTTTCAAACTCAATCATAAATTTATCGTCATCACGCTTTTCCACCGGCAGTGTTCCCTCGTATTTTTTATTTTTTATATCCATAAAATCAAGGTACTGTTTTACATATTTTGTATTCATTTTCAATAATGATACCTGCTGGTTCCATTTTTGAAAATGCCACAAAAAATTGGTAATGCATCCCGCATAAAGACATATACTTCCAACAGAAATTACACGCTTCAATGCCATAATGCCAAGCAAAAGATAGATCATTCCTGAGATTAATACATTTATTCCCTCTGCCCACTGGTTCATTCTTGCTTCAAGAATTGTCTGCCTGCTCAAAAGCTTTGATACTTTCTTAAAAATCTCATTAAGTGTTTCTGACAAAAGACTTTGCTGGTTAAACAGCCGCACTGTTTTTCCACATTCTTCTCTACCTATATATTCATCAACATAAAAATCATATTTTCTCGTATATGGAAGTCTTTCTTCTACACTTTTATTTATTTTAGCCTGTATCTTCTGTGTCATTCTCTGATTTACATACAAAAATATTATCAAAAATGCAACAAAAGATAAAACTATTAAAATTCCTTTCCACTCCTGTGTCTTATAAGCTGTAAGACATTTTACAAAAAGCTGTACTGTTATGATACCCGCAACGACAAGCTGAAGCAGACGCTCAACAAATGGTGTAGCTGTCCAGAAAAGCATATTAAGTCCACAGCCATGCTCACGAGCCATATTGTCAATATCGCGCCGTTTGTTTTGGATAGTTTCAGATTCCATATATTCATAATCCATCGACATAAGCTTTTTGTTTAATTCATGATTTGCATCCTCCCATATCATGGAACCACCATAAAAATAAAATTTTATCACCACACACATTGCAAAATACAAAATCCCATTTCCAACTGTAAGTCCTAAAAAATCTCCTAATATACGCTCTCTTTCAACCCTTAATACAAGGTCATCAATAAGGTGCGAAGCAAAAAACAAACCCCAGTAATTATACATTACATCAAATACAATAAATAATATAACAAAAATCTTTGGAATAGAAAGTGATGAATACACCAATTTCAATCCCCGCAGATTTGTTTTTATCATTTCTTTTTTAGACATATCTAATCCACCACCCTTTCCTGATAATATCTGCTCTGAAGAGAAAACATCTTTGCATATATTCCATTTTTTTCAAGCAGGCTTTTGTGTGTCCCCTCCTCAGCAATCTTTCCTCCATCAATCAAAATAATGCGGTCACAAAATCTTGTGCTTGACAATCTGTGCGATACAAAAAACGATGTTTTATTCTGCGTAAAGTATGCATATTTTTGATAAATATCATTTTCCGCTATCGCATCAAGTGCTGCTGTCGGCTCATCCAATATCAAAACTCCGCTGTCTCTGTACAATGCTCTCGCAAGCATCAGCTTCTGACACTGTCCTCCTGAAAAATCTGTTGCCTCATCATTTAGTGATTTTTCCATCAAGGTATCATCTTTCCCTGGCAACTCGTTAATAACCTCACTCATTCCAGCTTTATCAAGACATTCCCATACCCTGTCATCAACTTTGCCATTTAAAGGTTTCATACTGATATTTTCCCTGACTGAAAGCGGCAAAAAATGGACATCCTGAAAAACACATGAAAACCACGCATATATTTCCTGTTGCGTCATTGTTTCCATATCTACTCCGTTTAGAAGAATTTTTCCCTTTGTCGGATGTAAAAGTCCGCAAATAAGCTTCATAAGAGTTGTCTTTCCTGCACCATTGAGCCCAACAACTGCTATTTTTTCCCCTGCATCTATCTTAAGGCTCATATCATCAATGATGTTATGCTCTGAAGAAGGATATGCAAAGCTGACATGTTTAAGCTCTATCTGTGGTGCAGCTTTTTTAAGCTCAGCAGCTTCTGCCGACATATCATCACCATATATAATAAATTCTTTATAACGACCAAATGCTGATACACTATTTATAAGATGATGCAGATTAGTCATACCTGAGTTTCTCTGAAGCATAAAGCCTGATATCATTCCATTATAGAATATAACATCAGATATCGGCATCTCTCCTTTAAAAAATTTCCAGACTATCACTCCGTAAAATAATACATACGATATCATTTCAGGCAAAGCAGTAACCCCTTCTCCAAACAGACGATATTCCATTTCTTTTGCTTTATAATCAAGTCTTTTCTTACGATATTTTTTAAAAAGTGTATCGAACCAATTCTCCATATTGTACATTCTTATATCTTTCGCCATCGAAAAATCCTCGGTGCGTCTGGTAATATAATCCATCTTCTGCCAGACCTCACCACCCTCTTTTGCCCATTTTTTTTCGTATGCTCCTGTAAGCTTTCCACTAAAAAAGCTCACCGCAAACAACATTGCAAATATCAAAACAAGCCACCATTCAAGCCGGACAATAAATGCAATATAGACTATCAACATTATAAATGTTGAAAATAATTCAAAAATATCTTTCACAAAATACTTTAAATTTCCTGTGGAATCATCATCGCCAACCTTTCCACCAAACAGATCCTTTTTTACTACATTTTTAAGTTCAAGAAATTTCTTATCCTCCAGATAACTATAATCTACCATAAGTAATTTTTTCGCAAATCTGTTTTGCAGCCCTTTTGCAATAATCTGATTGCGACTTGTAATCTGTCCACTGAAATGCCATCTGACAATAACACATATTAAAAGCAAAAAAACTAAAGCACAAAGCTGAAGTATAAGCATTGTCATTCTGGCACTTTCTTCAACTCCCTGCACTACCAGCTTAGGCATATAAAATGGCAGTATCTGCTGTAATGCTGCAAATGGCAATGCTGCTAAGCCATAAAGATACACTTTTTTATCCATACTCCATATAGTTCTGATACAATCCCAAAATGCAGAACAATAACTTGGCATGGCAAGATTTACACCTCTTTTTCTCTCTCCCATTTTTCTCATCCTTTCTCAAAATATTTGATAAACTATCATGAACTGCTTTTAGTATAATAAAAAATCATACCTCTTGTGCCTTTTTTGCATAAGCGGTATGATTTTTAACTTAAGCGGTCTTTTATTCTTATATTCTTATATTCTTCTGATACAAACAAGTCACTACACGAAATTTATTGTTCTACACAATAAAAGCGATACTTTCTTAATACTGCTAAATATATGGCAGCATTATCTCAGTCGCAAATACTCCCGGTTCATTCTGACGATTGAGGTATCCGTTTTTGTCATGAATGATCTTATCAATACGCTGTAAACCAAATCCATGCCCTTCACCCTTCATTGATAAATATTTTTTTGTCCGTTTTTTCTGATCTGTAGAATTGCTGACGGACATATAAAACTGTTTTTTAAATACACCTATATATACTCTGATAAATTTATTTTCTTTTGATGCAAGTTTTTCACATGCCTCTATTGCATTGTCCATAATATTTCCAAAAACAACGCAAAATTCCACATCCGTCATCGGAATTTCCTTTGGTATTTTTGCTGTTACATCAAGTTTTATTTCTTTCTTCTTTGCAAGAGATACCTTACTGTTTACGATAGCATCTGCCATGATATTTCCTGTTTTTATAACATGATCTATGCTCTCTAAATCCTCATTCATCTGTACAATATAATCCCTTGCATTTTCCCACTGTCTGTTTTCGACATAAATCTTAAGCACCTGCATATGATTTTTATAATCATGCCGCCATCCACGCATCTCACGATATGTATTATCAATCTCCTCAAACTGACGCTCAAGAAGCTTGTTTTGATATTGCTCCGTTTCACGCACCATATATCCTGGCAGCCATATTTTCAAAATGCTGAAAGATAATAATGCAATAAAAATGCATATTGAAACTATTGCTATTATAAGTTCCATAATAATCCTCTAATCTTCCTGTTTTCTATTGTAATCAATAAATTTCTGATTGACCTGCTTATACATTCTCCTGCTCACCGGAACAGTTTTTTCAAAGCTGCGGCACTCCTCTGCCATATACAGCTTATCTTTTTCTATACGCCATATATAACGGAGATTTATTGCAATTCCACGATAACAGCTTACAAAATCCTGATCCGAAAGCTCACTTAAGGCTTCCTTTAATGAACCTGTTTTAAAAAATTCACCCTGCCTTGTCACATATTTCATATCATGACCAAACACTTCTATATAATATATATCCTTTTGTAAAACTTTAACAACACCCATATCTCCTGTCAATATCACATATGCTTCCTGCTGTGCTGCATTGCGGTAAACTCTCTCAAGACATTCAAAAATCTTTTTTTCCTGCACTGGCTTTATCAGATAATGAAGTGCCTCCACCTCGTAACCCTCAAGAATATATTCCCTCTCGCCTGTCACAAATATAATAGGCATATCATCACCAAGCCTGCGAAGATGCTTAGCCAAAGATACCCCATTTTCTCCAGGCATTCTTATATCAAGAAACAGTACATCAAAACTATAATCCTCTCTCGCAAAAAGAAATCTGGCAGCATCTTCAAAAATGCTGACCTCGCCTTCTATGCCTTTATCAGCATACCACTTGTATATCATGTCAGAAAGCCACTGGGCTTCTTCCAAAACATCTTCACATACCGCCGCTCTCATCTTTTCCTGTTCCATATGATTTTTACCTCTGTTTATGTTTGTATTTTCTTTCCACTTTTTATAAAAAATCATTCTCCATATTTTATCTTAGGAAGATTCCACTCAAAGTGAGCTGCCAGCACACGCACCACCACGACAAGCACCGAGCAGCCGACTATTGCCGTGTTTCTTCCTATATAATTGTCAATGACAATATAAGCACCTGCTCCTACTGCCGATGCAACTGCATATATATGTTTCTTAAATATATATGGTATCATGCCGCTCATTATATCACGCAGAACACCACCGCCCACTCCGGTTATAACTCCGACAAATATAAGCAGAAACGCATTTGTGTTGTAATCGCTGACCGTCTTTTTCGCCACATCTATTCCAATGACTGTAAACGCTCCAAGTCCTACGGCATCAGAAAACATCAGAATATTTTCATATATTGTCACAAATTTTTCACTCGGATTTTTTGTATGCTCAGACGCATTCATTATCATAAATATAAACACAAGACATGAAACAATTGCAGCTATACTCACATCTCTTGGATTTTTAAATACTGATGGTGGCGTATTGCCAAGCAGTACATCCCTTGTTATGCCGCCACCGACTGCAGTCACGATTCCAAGCACGCATACTCCGAGCAGATCCATACTCTTTTTTATCGCAGTCATCGCACCTGATATTGCAAATGCAATCACACCTATTATATCCAAAACATCTATCAAATCATTCATTCTTAATCTCAACTTTCAATATGGTGTTTTATTTTTCGGTTCCGTAACTACTTACCGTTCTTGCCATATCCATCCTCCTGCTATA
>UMJC01017929.1_pt1 | contig 12297 bp, 10 predicted proteins | sample 1965941 | NCBI WGS metagenome assembly UMJC01 (sample SAMEA4836141, study PRJEB28245) | human gut metagenome | biome: gut microbiome; material: fecal sample | place: Denmark | collected 2008 | reverse complement strand
CCCCGTTCACCGCATCCTCTGTCAGTGTGAAATGATGTGGGGCAACCTCTGCTGTCACTGGAATCCCCTGTTCCTTGGCAATCTTTATAATAAATGCTGATTCCTTATTAGACACATGACTTATATGCAGCTTTGCACCTGTATTCTTCGCAAGAAGAATATCTCTTGCAACAATAACATCCTCAACGGCATCCATTATTCCGAAAAGACCAAGTTCCTTGGCTCTCTCTCCGGCATTCATAACACCTCTTGCAGCCAAGTTAGTATCTTCACAATGTGCAAATACCGGAATGTCAACCTCTGCTGCCTGCCTCATAGCCTGCCTTGCAGTTCTTGCATTCATAATAGTTCCGCCATTGTCACTGACTGCAACAGCACCTGCATCCTTAAGAGCCTCAAAATCAGTAAGATACTCACCCTCCTGACCTGCTGTCATGGCAGCTATTGTATACAGATTAATGTCAGTAACCTCTTCTGCCTTATCTGTTACATACTGCAGCATATCAACATTATCAATTACAGGTTTCGTATTAGGCATCATACAGACTGTTGTATATCCGCCTCTTGCTGCTGCTCTTGAGCCTGTTCTGATTGTTTCCTTATGCTCAAGTCCCGGTTCCCTGAAATGTGCATTAAGATCAACCAGTCCTGGCATAACCATGCATCCTGATGCATCAATCACTTCATCAGCCTGTGACTCATCAATATTCTCTTCCATTGCTGCAATAAATCCGTCCTTAATAAACACATCCATAACTTTGTCTGTTTTACTTGCAGGGTCAAGTACTCTGCCTTCTTTAATCAGTATGTTCATTCGCCCAATCTCCCCTCTAAGTTTTTCTCTTCAAAAATATTGGCTGGTACAGGCTTTCCAAAATAATATCCCTGTATATAATCCACGCCAAGACTTTTAAGCAGTTCAAACTGCTCCTTATGTTCAACACCTTCGACAACAATCTTAGTACCGATAGTCTTGGAAAGGTCAACTATAAGCTTAATAAATGCCTGTGCATAATCATCTTCAACAATATCATCAATAAATGTCTTATCAACCTTAATGATATCAAGAGGAAGTTGCTTTATATAGTTAAGTGAAGAATAACCTGTACCAAAATCATCAAGTGCAATCCTAGGTCCTAACTTCTTAAGTCCTATAATAATATCCATAACTCTCTGCATATCATTAATTGCAAATGATTCTGTAATCTCAAGTACTATATTCTTAGGATTAACACCTGTCTTATCAAGAATTCTTTTAATATTCTCAACCACATTCTTCTGTAAAAGCTGCACTACCGACAGATTCACATTAATATAGAAATCCGGATATCCATTATCATTCCATAGCTTACATCTTCTGCATGCCTCCTCAAGAACATAGTCACCAATTGAAGTAATAAGCCCAAGATATTCTGCCAGCGGTATGAACTCACCCGGTCCCATAAATCCCAGTGCTTTGCTGTCCCATCTTACAAGTGCCTCACAGGAAGTACACATCTGTGTGTTGACATCAACAACGGGCTGATAGAATACTACGAATTCCTCAATTCCTGTAGAAACTGCCTGTCTCATGTTATTCTCGATATCAAGTCTCTTGGCTGTCGAATTCTCAACCTCACTGCTGTAATAAGTATAGCCGTTCTTTCCTGACCTCTTTGCCTCATACATAGCAACATCTGCCATTCTTGTTATTTCATGAACATCAACACTGTTATCCGGGAACACAGCAACTCCCATACTCATTGTACAGAAATATTCAGTTTCCATAAGATACCACGGCTTATTAAATAAAGCAGTTATATTTCCAATAATATTATTTAAGTCTCCAAATATTTCAGGTTCAACTATTATTACAAATTCATCTCCACCCATTCTGTAACAATGTCCACGCAAACCTGGAATTCCCGTAAGTCCTGCCGCAATCTGCTGAAGAAGTATATCCCCATACTGATGGCCAAGTCCGTCATTAATATGCTTGAAATCATCAAGATCAATAAACAGTACCGCTCCTTTAAGTCCTGCCTTTTCCGTTCTTCTTATAACTTTTCTTAAATCGACTTCACATTTCATACGGTTATACAGACCTGTAAGAAAATCATTATGTGCCTGATATTCAATCTTCTGCTGATTCTTTTTCTTCTGGGTAATATCTACGGCGGTCACAACAACAACCTCACTTCCGTCAATCCACTCCAATTCAGAAAACCTCACCTCAAACCACAATCCTGACTCTGTATTGTAGCGTTCCATGGATGCTCCGATGCTTCTATGTACATCTTCGCATGTAAACACATCCTCCAGACATTCCCTTATTGTATCCCGAACCTCCTGTACATTAGCTGCCATCTCATTCTCAAACAATATATTGCCAGAATACCTGCTGCACACAATAATTCCAGAGCCTATATTATCAAGAATCTTCTGTAAAACATCATAAGATGATATAAGTGAATTATTAATCACCTTGCTCTGTGCTATACCATGAAGTACCAGTGCCATGTCGCTTATGTATTCCTTAATCTTATTATCTGATACTGCCTGTACATCATTACTAAGAACTATAAGATACATTGCTTTTACATTATTAATTAAAATCGGTACTGTTATGCTCAGCTTTACTCCAAGTCTGTCCAAAAGCCCTTTCTGTGCTGTATCCGCATTTCCTTCGTATGTAATCTTAATTGCATCTGAACATAATACAAACTCTGACCGTTTAACCGTGCCTGATTCATCTTTAAAACAATTTCCAGTTTCAGATATCACATGCATAGTGTCACTTTCCCTGTCTATCTGCATTACAACAGCATCACATATATCCATGCTGTCAGTTATGCATTCAAGAACACTATCTGCTGCCTGAGTAAATGTAACATTATTTTCAAGCATACGTATAATCTCTGAAAGCCCTATATTTCTGTTATTATCACTACTCAAAATATTCCTCCAGCAATACACAAATCTAATAATATTATAGCCTATTATAATCTTTTTGGAAACTGATTTTTGCATGATTTTACAATCATTTCAATATACATTTTTAATTTCACAGATAATTAATTGTTTTATCTATTTAAGGGTGTTATTATATCTCTATATCAATTTATTTATGAGGATTATTATGGACATTATTAAATTTAACACAACATTAAAAGCTTCTGGAAAGGATTATTTCAAGATTGTATTTTGGAACAGATTTATAAGAAATCCCATTGAGCTTATTCTGTCATGGCTTCCTGCCGTAATTTCGCTTGTGCTTCTATGCCTTCATTATTATTCCAGCTTTTTACTGATTCTTTATGCTGTATGCTGGTTTTACCCAATATATATTTTTGGATACCAGTTCAGATCAAGTGTTAACTATCATTTAAAGCACAGAGATCCATCAGAAGAAGCCCCATGTACAATTACTCTTATGAATAATGCTATTATGGCAGATATTCCTGAGCATAATCTTGTATACACATATGAGTGGAATCAGTTCACTAATGTTTACAACAAATTCGGCTATTACATGTTATTTAACAAAGGACGTATGATTGTCATGTTAAGTCAGAAGGACATGCCCGATGATATTAAAGCTGCTGTTCCTGCGTATATCAAGTCACATGTTGACAGAAACATTTGCAAAATCAACTTTTAAAAACAATACACAAAAGGCGTTTCAAACAGTTAAAGTTGAAACGCCTTTTATCATACTCTTTTAAGTTATCTTGCAAGCCATCCGCCATCAACAGCCAGTGTAAATCCATTAACATAATCCGATGCAGCTGATGCAAGGAACACAACCGCTCCTTTCATATCATCAGGAGTTCCCCAGCGTCCTGCCGGAATTCTATCTATAATAGCTTCACTTCTGTCAGAATCGCTCCTTAACTGTGCCGTATTATTAGTAGCCATATATCCTGGTGCAATAGCATTAACATTAATGTTATGGCATGCCCACTCATTACACATAGCTTTTGTAAGTCCCATACCAGCACTCTTACTTGCTGTATAAGAAGGAACTCTTATGCCGCCCTGATATGAAAGCATGGAATTGATATTAATAATCTTACCACCATGTCCCTGCTTAATATACTGCTTTGCAAATGCCTGGCTTAAGAAGAATACCATCTTCTGATTAACCTGAATAACACTATCCCATTCATCTTCTGTGAAATCAATAGCATCATTTCTCTTAATAAGTCCTGCATTATTAACAAGAATGTCAACCTTTCCAAAAGCTGCAAGTGCACCATTCACAATAACATCTATAGCTGACATGTCTGAAAGGTCTGCTATAACCTCAGCAAATTCTCCTCCATCACCTTCAATAAGCTTCTTAGTATCCTCGCAGGATCTTCTTGCAACACCTACAACCTTAGCACCTGCCTGCGCAAGTGCAACGGACATTCCCTGTCCAAGACCTGTATTGGCACCTGTAACTACTGCAACCTTTCCATCAAGTCTGAATGCATCAATTATAGACATATATTCTTCTCCTTCTAAATCTCTTTAATTAAAACCTATTATATTATTAGCTATCTTGTATCCCTGCTTAGATATCCATCTTCCTGCAGATGTAGGGATATTAACAGACCAGCCCAAAAGACTGTGTCGTAACTTCTTGTAAAGCACTTCATCCTTATCCTTAGCATACTGCCAGAGTGCCTTCTTCTTCGCAAGATGTTCCTTTGTTCCAGATACAATTAAGAATATAGACGATACTTCCATCATAATTCTTAAATAGTTAATCATATATTTTCTACAGTTAATATTCTGAGGATTTTCTGAAAGAAACGAATCAATCATTCTCTTATTAACAGAAAGCTGCTGGTCAATTCTTGAAATCATAACACTCTCATTAACAGACTGATCTTCTCGTCCAATAAAGTATCTGTAGAAATTAGTATTTATGTAATACATGTTCTTAACATACGGAAGTGGCTCGAACACAAATATGTTATCAACATAAAATGTATGCTTAGGAAGCTCTAATCCACAATCCTTTAAAAGCTGTGTTCTATATACAACAGTATGCATAAGAATATACTGGTCAACCTTAAAATCGCCTATATTAATATCATCCCATGTAAACATCTGCTCTACAGGAAATACATTCTCGTAGTGGATAACTTTCTTTCTCTTGGCTCCGACCTTTTCATATACATAGTTTGCAATAACCATATCCGGCTCACTACCCTCTTCAAAGCTTCTTAATGTAGCAAGCATTCTTTTATAACTTTTGCCATCTACCCAGTCATCACTGTCAACAACCTTAAAGAACCTTCCTGTTGCATGCTTAAGACCTGTATTTACAGCCTCGCCATGTCCACCATTCTCCTGATGTACAGCTTTGACAATATCCGGATATTCCTTCTCATATCTTTTGGCTATTTCATATGTATTATCCTTTGTTGAACCATCATCAACTATAATAACCTCAACTTCATCCCCACCGGCAAGCACTGTATTAATACAATGTTCCATATACTCTGCGGAGTTGTAACATGGTATTGCAAATGATAATAATTTACCCATCAAATTTCTCCTTTACATTCTGTCAGGGCATTCAATCGCAAGTAAATCAATACACTGCTCGAGAATGCTCTTCGTAAGGCTTATAAGTGCAATATAGCTTGCTTTCTTAACCTCGTCAGGTTCTGAAAGTATCTTATTGTTATGATAAAAGCCGTTAAATGCGTTAGATACCTCATATATAAACTGACATATCTTATGTGGTGCATTATCCTTATATGCCCCATCAATTATATCTGCAAACTTAATAAGTGATAAAGAAAGATTCTTCTCACTTTCTTCTGTAGCAGCCATAATCTTAAGGTTATCTGTGCTTCCACCATTTTCTGTATATTTGTTAAGGATAGACTTAATTCTTACAATTGTGTAAAGAATATATGGTCCTGTATTACCCTCAAATGATGAAAATCTCTCAATATCAAATACATAATCCTTTGATGCCTGATTAGAAAGATCTCCATACTTTAATGCAGCAAGTCCTACTATCTTAGCTGTATCTCTTGCTTCTGTCTCTTCAACAGTTCTGTTAGACATAATTTTCTCATATACAGCTTCATCAATATCAGCTATAAGATGCTCAAGTCTCATAACACCACCTGAACGCGTCTTGAATGGCTTACCATCTTTACCGTTCATAGTACCAAAGCCCACAAATCTCATATCTGCATCAGGCGCTACAATCCCAGCCTTCTTAGCCGTTCTGAATACCTGTGTAAAATGAAGTTCCTGCCTCTTATCAGCAAGATAAATATATGTATCAGGATGATATAACTTTTCTCTTTCAACAATAGTTGCAAGGTCAGATGTTGCATAAAGTGCCGCACCATCAGATTTTCTTACGATGCATGGTGGAAGCTCCTTAGTATCACCATCCTGCTGGATATCTACAACAGTTGCGCCCTGGCTTTCATAAGCAATTCCGTCTGCAATCATCTTATTAACCATATCGTCAATATATGGCTGTGCATCTGATTCACCTTTCCATAAATCAAAATGTACATTAAGATTATCATAATTCTTCTTAAGATCAGCCTTAGAAACATTCATAATATGATGCCATATTGCACGGCATGCCTTGTCACCGCTCTGTAACTTAAGTGTAGCTTCATGAGCTCTTTCTGCAAATGCAGCATCTTCCTTAGACTTTGCAGAAGCTGCCGGATAAATCTCCTCAAGCTCTGAGATAGTAAATGGTGCTTCCTCTGGATACTCTCCGGTAAAACTGTCATCAAAATACGGAAGTTCTGGTTTTCTATCTCTTAATTCTTCAATGATAAGTCCCATCTGCAGACCCCAGTCTCCAAGATGGACATCACCTATAGTTTTATTTCCAGCAAATGTATTGATTCTCTTAACACTTTCTCCTATAACTGCAGAACGTAAATGTCCGACATGAAGAGGCTTTGCAGCATTAGCTCCGCCATAATCTACAATAACAGTCTTTTCCTTATCAGCATTAAAATATCCAAACTTCTCTGTTTCAGACATCTCATTAAGATATCCAGCCAGATAATCCTCACATATATTAATATTGATAAATCCAGGCTTAACACTCTCAATCTTAGAAAACATCTTGTTATCCGTTAACTTTGCAACGACCTCATCAGCGATCATAAATGGTGCTTTCTTATATGCTTTGGCTGCTGCCATAGCACCATTACACTGAAACTCGCACAAGTCAGGTCTGTTAGAAACTGTAACTTTCGCATATGCCTCATCATATCCACATTCAGTGAATACATTTTTAATCTCATCAGTAATAAGTTCAATAATCGTCTTCATATTCTCCACCTTTTACAATATCTAATAAACCACCTTTACAAGAAACAGTCCATAACTCTCTGCCGGTAATGACATCTGTACGTTTTCCCCATCAAGACATCTCTTCACATCTTCCGGCTTCTTAATACCATTGCCTACATCAAGCAGCATCCCAATCATAAATCTTGCCATATTATGAAGGAAATCATCAGCTTCAATCCTTATGTAAGCTCTTGTTCCTTCATACTGAATGTTTATCCTCTTAATAGTCCTCTCTGTGCTTTTGTTCTTCTTTGCTGTTGTAAATGCCTTAAAATCATGTTTTCCTTCAAAATATCCGGCAGCCTTTCTCATGGCATCAAAATCCGGCATACTGAATGTATGATACGCATATTTTCTTCTGAACACATTAGCTACATTACCTATATCCAGTCTGTACTCATATATCTTGGACTTTGCATTAAGCTGGCTGTGAAATCTTTCATCAACCTGTGAAACAGACATAACCGCAATATCTCTCGGCAGATATCTGTTGAGATAATTCTTAATATCAAGTGCCTTAACTTCCTTCTCAAGCTTGAAATTCGCTGTCTGGCAAAGTGCATGCACGCCCTTTTCTGTTCTTGATCCAACATACATGTCAACTGTCTCACCAGTCATTCTTGCCATTATCTCACACAGTCTGCTCTCTATAGTATTCGTGCTGGCATCCTTACCAAGTCTTTGCCAACCATCATATCTTCCACCATCGTACTCTATCTCTATACGGTAATTATACATTATTCGTCTTCCAAAACCTTTTCTATTGTATTAATAATTACAGCACTATCAAATGGCTTCTGAATAAAATCAGCAGCACCTCTCTTTAATGCCTCAACCATATTAGTCTTCTGACCAGCGGCAGTTACCATAATAACCTTTGCCCCTGGATCAATCTCAATAATCTCTCTTACTGCTTCTATACCATCCATAACAGGCATTGTAATATCCATTGTAACAACATCAGGCTTATACAACCTGAATTTTTCTACGCCTTCTACCCCATTAACTGCCTCTGATACAACCTCATGACCTGCATCTTCAAGCATATTTCTTAAAAATTTTCTTGATGTCTTAGAATCATCTACTATCAAAACTTTTGCCATAACTATTCTCCTTATTAAGCTGAAAGCTGGATTTTATTATCAGCAGCCATTAAAATCTTAAATACATTATCTTCAATATTGAAAGTCACAACATAAAAACCGGTATCTGCCGTAACTTCTGTATCTTTATAAAACACTGGCGGATGAAGTGTTACTTCAATATCTGCTTCCCCAAGTTTAGTTGCATATGCCCCATTCATCACATTAATAAATTCGCATAATGCATCATAAGCATCTTCATCAAATTCTTCTATATCTTCCTGTGCAAATGTAGATGCTACTTTCAAAAGTTCCCTGTTATCACCAGCTATGCCAAGAAACACATCAATATCCCCATCCATAACCTGACAGCCAATAAACTGACCCTTATATTCTCTTTCGTAATCTATCTGGTTCAGTTCAATATTACCATCCATGAACATTCCAAGACTTTTTAATGTACACTGCATCTGCGTCTTGTAATAATCATTGTCCATATGCAGAAATGTTTCAACAAGTGTATCCGTATCTCCCTGCTTTATGACTTGTAACTCTCTGTCAGTGAACACGTTATCTGAGTGATTCTTTGCAATATATCTGCCGAGTATTCTGTCCTTCATAGTTTTTCTCCTTCTCGTTGATTTAGCGTCCCAAAATATCCCCTGTTCATTCACATTAATATATAAATACTCAGTTCATTATACATCATACCATTGTTCAATAGCAATAATTTCAGAAGAAATTACATTTTATCATGAAAAAAAATACCCGGACAACACAATCTGTCCGGGTTGAATACTATTATTAATTACTTATCTTCCACTGAATAGTTAGGAGCTTCCTTAGTGATATGAATATCATGTGGATGACTCTCTCTTAAAGCTGCTGAAGACATCTTAATAAACTGAGCTGTTTCCTGAAGTACTGGGATAGTAGGTGCTCCACAATATCCCATACCTGAACGAAGGCCGCCCATAAGCTGGAATATAGTATCCTCAACAAGACCCTTATAAGCAACACGTCCTTCAACACCCTCAGGAACAAGCTTCTTGGCACCAGTCTGGAAATATCTGTCCTTGCTTCCGTTCTCCATGGCAGCGATAGAACCCATTCCTCTGTATACCTTGTACTTTCTTCCCTGGAATAACTCGAATGTACCAGGAGCCTCATCACAACCTGCAAGAAGGCTTCCTAACATGCAGACATTACCACCTGCTGCGATAGCCTTAACGATATCTCCTGAATACTTGATACCACCATCAGCAATTACAGGAATACCATACTTCTTAGCCTCTGCATAAGCGTCCATAACGGCTGTAACCTGTGGTACACCAATACCTGCAACAACTCTTGTTGTACAGATAGAACCAGGTCCGATACCAACCTTAACAGCATCTACACCAGCCTCACAAAGAGCCTTTGCAGCTGCACCTGTTGCAATATTACCGGCAATAACCTGAAGATCAGGGAATGCTGACTTAATCTCCTTAAGAGTTGTAATAATATTCTTAGAATGACCATGGGCTGAATCAATTACAATACAGTCAACACTTGAATTAACAAGTGCCTGGACTCTGTCCATAACATTAGCTGTGATACCAACAGCAGCACCTGCTAAAAGTCTGCCCTGTGAATCATGTGCTGAAGACGGATACTTAACGCTCTTCTCGATATCCTTAATTGTAATAAGTCCTCTTAATTTATAATCATCATCAACGATAGGAAGCTTCTCTTTTCTTGCCTTACCTAATATCTTCTTAGCCTCTTCAAGAGTAGTTCCAACAGGAGCAGTGATAAGATTCTCGCTTGTCATGCACTCCTTGATTGGTCTTTCAAAATGCTCCTCAAACTTAAGGTCTCTGTTAGTAATGATACCAACAAGCTTGCCATTATCATCTGTGATAGGTACTCCGGAAATTCTGAACTTGCCCATAAGGTCATTAGCTTCCTGTAATGTATTATCTGGATGTAAGAAAAATGGGTCTGTAATAACACCATTCTCTGAACGCTTAACCTTGTCTACTTCTTCTGCCTGAGCTTCTACTGACATATTCTTATGAATAATACCAATACCGCCCTGTCTAGCCATTGCGATTGCCATTCTGTGTTCTGTAACTGTGTCCATACCTGCACTCATTAAAGGAATGTTAAGTTTAATATTCTTAGTGAGCTGTGTTGAGAGGTCAATCATATTAGGTGTTACTTCTGAATACTGTGGAACTAAAAGTACGTCGTCAAATGTAATGCCTTCACTAATAATTTTACCCATTTTGCTAAAATCCTCGCTTTCTGTTGTGTTTTAATATATAGAAAAAATCCGAATAAATAAATTAATCCGGATGTTTCTACGCGTATCTGACATCTTAGTCAGTTTATAAATATGTTACAAGAGAATATAACAAAACTGCCGCTAAAAGTCAAACATTTTTTATAAATGTGCAACTCCGTTACCAACAGCACTTATAATTGCTTCTTTCATTGAATCATCCGGAAGCATAAACAGTCTTATCATCTCATTGCTGTCATTGTCATATGTGTATATTACAATATCTTCAGGGTCATCAACTCCTGATGAACAATTGTATGTCCTTAACTGCTGTCTTGCCTTACCCAAAGCTTCCTGACTGTTTACTTTCGCAACCAGAGTTGCTCTTGTAAGATCAAAGCTTCCCACATTCTTTCTCACAGACTTAGCCATAATCTTATCTATAGTGAGGCTTCCGTTAACATATGAATATTCATATTCAGCGTTATAATATTCAAATACAAACACTGTAAAGAATATAAATATAACAAGAACTATTACACCTAACCAGCCTGTCTGCACAATTGTTGTCGCTGCGAGCAGACATGCAATTACAAGTATTATTCTGTAAAAAATCGAAATCTTAGGAGCGGTAACTTTAACAATCTGCTCTACTGTTCCTTCTATCATAATTAAATAACCTTTCTTTAAAGCAATATGCCCGGCGGGAAATTACCCACCGGGCTGTAAGTTTTAATTATATTGTGGAATTACATCATTCCGCCCATGCCTGCACCACCTGCTGGCATAGCTGGAGCATCTTCCTTAATATTAGCAACAACTGATTCAGTTGTAAGAAGTGTTGAGGCAACGCTTGTAGCATTCTGTAATGCACTTCTTGTAACCTTAGCCGGATCAAGAATACCAGCATCAATCATATTGACATACTCTTCCTTGTATGCATCAAATCCTGTACCAACTTCAGACTCTCTTACCTTATTGATGATAACAGCACCTTCAAGACCAGCATTGTATGCAATGTGGAATAATGGAGCTTCAAGGGCCTTTAAGATAATCTGTGCACCAATCTTCTCATCTCCACTGAGTGTCTTAACAAGCTCTGCAACCTTCTTAGAAGCATGGATGTAAGCAGAACCACCACCTGATACTACACCTTCTTCAACAGCAGCTCTTGTTGCATTAAGAGCATCTTCCATACGAAGCTTAGCTTCCTTCATCTCTGTCTCTGTTGCAGCACCAACTCTGATAACAGCTACACCACCTGCAAGCTTAGCAAGTCTTTCCTGTAACTTCTCTTTATCAAATTCAGAAGTTGTCTCCTCAAGCTGTGCCTTAATCTGTGCAACTCTTGCATCAATATCTTCCTTAGCACCTTCGCCATCAACGATAACTGTATTTTCTTTCTGAACCTTAACAGACTTAGCTCTACCAAGCATATCCATTGTTGTATCCTTAAGTTCAAGTCCAAGTTCCTCAGAAATAACCTGACCACCTGTAAGAATTGCGATATCCTTAAGCATCTCTTTTCTTCTGTCACCATATCCAGGAGCTTTAACAGCAACAACATTGAATGTTCCTCTTAACTTATTAACAATAAGTGTTGTAAGAGCCTCACCCTCAACATCCTCT
>UMJC01007338.1_pt1 | contig 13436 bp, 8 predicted proteins | sample 1965941 | NCBI WGS metagenome assembly UMJC01 (sample SAMEA4836141, study PRJEB28245) | human gut metagenome | biome: gut microbiome; material: fecal sample | place: Denmark | collected 2008 | reverse complement strand
CTAAAGTTGAAGGAGATGAAGTTTATCTATGAAAAAGTTAATACTATTTTATTTACCTGATTGTAATGTTAGTAAACTTTTTGAAGAAAGGCTTCACAAAGCTCTTGCTCTACCTGAGTTTGCCGATAGGTTTAATCTTATTAGGTATAATCTATATACTGATACTGGTAGACAAGAAGCGCGTAGTGCTGGTATTAGTGATGCTCCTACTGCTTATTGTAATGGTGATATTCTACGTGGTGTGCAAAGCGATTACACTATTAGAAAGTATCTTCGCAAGCTGCTAGGAAAGTCATAGATATGATTCTTTTGCCCTACATTGAATTTTAATTGCTATTGTGATTAATCTATCACGATATGAATATCATTCAATGTAGGGCTTTAAAATAGCTAATTTTATAAATTCTCATTATATTATACGAATACTATGGTTAAAATTGAATTTTATTATAAAAGTGCTGATAAAGATAAAACAGAAGCTATGCGAGAAGCTATTGATATAGCTTTATTTGGTACTAATGTTCAATGTAATTTTAAAAATCTTCCTGACCATCTTATTCTTGAAGATATGATACTTGAAAAGGCTGTTGCTGGTAAGAATATTACTGAATATCCTACTTGTATTATATATCGAGATGATACAGAATATAAACGATATAGTAATTCTGTTACTTGGGAAGAACTTCGTAATGATATTAATTATCTTACTGGAGATGAACCTACAAGACAAACAAATAATATATTTGTTGAAGCGTTTATTGATGAACATGATTGTATAACTCGTGCTAAGTGTGCTGATGCTATTGCTTGGATGTGGAAATATCAGAATACTAAAGTAGAATATATTCAAACTAATGTTGATAATCCGAATAAGTTTGCTGTTGTAATTAAAGATAGTTGGAGAACTTATGCTACTTATGTATATTCTGATAGTCTTACTACTGAAATGATTAAGAATACTCTTCTTAGAGTTCCTAATACTATTAAAGAAGCTGTTAAAAATAATGCTATTGTGTTATGATACGTATTGATTGTTTTACTAGAGATGGTTGTGACGCTTGTAAAATAGCAATTAAAAATATAACTGATGCTATTAATGAAGCTAATTGTGATATTACTCTTAATATTCGTAATACAAATCTAGATGATATTCTAAGAAAAGAAATTACTAAATTTCCTACTACTGTTATTACTAAAGTCGATAATGATTATAAAAGAAAAGAATTAGCTCGACTTGAAGGTAGTTTTCCTAGTGATTATATTAAAGATATTATTAATAAACTTGAAAAAGAATAAATTATGAAAGTTAAAGAACTTATAGAAATGCTTAAAACTTGCGATGAAAAATCAATAGTATATATTGATTATAATGGTGATATTAATTCTATTAATGAAGTATATGATTATAGTAATAATTATGGAGAAGTTATAATAGTTAGTGATTAATTAAATTTTAAAGCTATGACAGTTAAAGAACTTATAGATAAACTTCAACAATTCAATGGAGATAGAGTTGTTTTAGTTGAAGATACTGAATATGGAGAATTTCAAGCAATTGATGTTAAACCTGAAGATGATAGATTTGTAATGATTACTACTACGGTTAAATAAATAATATTAATGCTAATGGTTTATATGTTATACGTAAAGCTGGCTCTAATAGAGCTGGCTTTATTAAATTTGATGATTAGCTTGGAACCGCTACGAGTGCTACGCACTCTTCGCTATACTCCCCGTAGAGGATGGAATGGTAGTTGTGCTAGTAATATTAGTATAGTTATTAATGATAATGATTATATTGATTGAATGAATACTAGTCTATTCCATCCTCTACGGGGAGTTGAGCGTAGCGAAGCGGAGCGTTCTACTAATCCTTAAACTTATAGTCGTTGGCATGACTGAAACCTCGGTAGATAAGCTAGTCTTACTACTGGGGTTTATTTTTATCTTATTGTTAAACTTAAATATATTATAATTATGGTTGCATTTATTGTTCTTCTCGGTATTATATTTGGTGGTGTTAAACTATTAGCAGTTGCTAATAATATTAGTGATAGTGAAGCTATGGATAAGTATAGTGGAAAACTATTTGTTGTTGGTATTATAGTTTTTATTATTCTTATGTGTGTTATTGGTAATAATGATGATGGTTTTAATTAAGATATTGCTATTATTAATAATCATATAGGCTATGCGCCTGCGCACAAAGGTTGCACCTTTGATTGGCTTATAGAATAGACTAGATATTCGTAGTCGTTAAAGTGCTGATAATCAGCATAAAAACTATGTTAAATCAACACCCGTAGTATGACTGATACAAAGATTAGTAGAACTAGTACAAAGATTAGTATAATTTTTTATTCTATTAACATTTGATATAGTTATATTTTTTATCTTTGGAATATAAAATTATATTCTTATGCCTACATTTAAATCTATTAGTAAAAGTAATAAATCTAATAATAGTATAGTTAATTATGCTATTAATGATGTTAATACAGTAGCTATTGTAACAAAAGATGGTGAAATTATTGATAAGAAAGATGTTCTTGTCATGTATGCTGATTCTAAAAGTCATAAACAACTTATTGATGAACAAAAGAAAAGATTATATTTTAAAGTGTTTATTGATACTTTAGGTAATATTTATAATCTTACTAATAATGAAAAAAATGTTTTATTTTATATTAATAGTCATGTTCTTTTAACAAGACAAAAACCAGATAAAACTAAACTTTATTTTTCAGTTAATGCTATGTTTTATGATGATTGTGAAGAAGAAACTAAAGTTCCAAAGCCATCTATAAAATCAGCATTATCTAGTCTTAAAGACAAAGGATTTATTAATCATTATAAAGATAAAGAGGATAAATGTGTTAAAGGTTGCTATGTTGCTAATCCTAAATATATTTATAGTGGTACTCCTGAAGATTATGTTAATGATTGCTTTGAACTTCAAACTAAAGGTATTCTTGTATTAATATAAAATAAAAGGGCTTGTCTAGGTAGTAATACCATAGGCAAGCCCTTATTTTTTACTAGGTTCAAGTCCAGCTTATTCAAATATATCTTTAGCTATATCTTTATAAGGTATAATACTAAGTATATTTTCATCAAGTTTATAATAACTATTATTATTAGGTAAATCAAGAACTCGATTAATACTACGAACAACAGGTATATTACGAACAGCCATAACTTCAAACTTGTTCATACCTTTATATCTACCAGTAGTATATTCCTCAGTAAAATCTTCTTCAATAAGGAATCTAGCAGCCATAGCAATAGTACCAAGTAAGTCATTAATAGTTTGTCCAATAGCAACAGGACTAGACCATAGTTTTTTACCTTCAGCATAAGCACCAAATGGAGTAAATGAAGCAGCTTCAGAAGCAAGACGGTCAGCATGATAAAGCATAAGATTATACATAATACTTTCATCATCGTCACCTCCCATACCAGTTATAGCAATTGCTCCAATAATAGCAGCACCTACATAAAGTAAATCACCTAAATTACGTCTAATATTTGCTTTTTCATGTTCAGGAAGAAGTTCATAATTAAGTTTGAAATTAACAGCAAATGAAAGTAAATTCTTACCATAAGTTTGGAATGCTTTAAGAACATCACTTACATTATTAATTTCTCCTACGTTAGTTTCTTTAAATGGAATAGTCAAATAATCATAAAGACTAGTATAACTACCTTTTTCAATAGTACCTAGAGTTTCATTATAATAACCATTCCAACGATAACGTTTCTTAAAACCCGGATAAAGATGTTTATGATATTGCATAACCATACCACCCCACCAATGTTGTTCTATATTAGCAGAACCAAGTTTATCATAAACACCATGAACTTTTTTATTTACTTCACGAACTTTATCAATAAATTTAGCATATTCTTTAAGAGTAAGTTTACTATCAGATTTTATTTGAGCAATTCCATCTTTAAGTTCAAACTGATTATAAATATCTGGAAGTTTAGCAAACTCTTTATCAATATTCTTAATAAGTTCTTTACGTTTAGCTATATATTCTCTTTGTTGTTCTTCATTAAGATAAGTCTTAACAAAATCAAATATAGGATTAGCTTTAAATAGATTATATTTAGCTCGTTTTTTATTATCAGCTTTAGCATCATCCATGAACTTATTAAATTGTTCAAGTAGAGCTTGGTTCTCTCCTCCACGGGGAGTATTTATTACAGACATAAGAGCATCTTGTTCAGCTTTACGATGATACATTTCTTTACTCATTATATCATAACCACCTCTACCATTATCAACAAGTCTATGAGATTTAAGCATAGCAAATAGCATAACATTTTGCATATAATGTTCACCAACAGATTGAGGACTAAATAGTAATCCACGAACTCTACGAATATTTTCTCTAAGACCTTCAGCAGTATTAACTTCAGTTACTCTATCAAAATCAACTACATGACTAAGTTTAATAATAGCATCTTGAAGTGTACTACTATTTTCACTATACATATTAGCCATATAACTAACAGTTCCTTTAATCCATTCAGATTTACCAGCTTCCCAATCTTTAAGATTAATATATTCACCAGCAGCTCGTTCCATAAATATATTACTAGAACCAGTAAGAACGTTAGCAATACCACCAGTAATATTCATCATCATATACTTACTACCAGCAATATTTTGAGCAAGAGAACCTAGTTTAACTAGATTAGGAGTTTTATTATCTTTATATTGTTCAAATACAAGACGACGAATAAAACTTCTAAGATGTTCACTAGTTCTAGTTTGTTTTTCTTGTTTATATTCAATTTCACCACCAGCACTAGCTTCTCTATTCTCAGTTATATTACCTTTATAATTTATATCATAAGCAGTATTACTAGTAATAATTTGGTCAGCAGTATAAAGAAGATTTTTAACTGTTTTAATAGCATTATATCTATTACTTTCAATTAAGAAACTATTAAATACTTCTTCCCAATTACGATTAAGAATATCATTATGAATTTTATTATTCTTTTCAATAATTTCATCTCTAGCTTTAATAGCAGCAACTTTACGTTTACTAAATTCTTCATCACTTTCATTAGGTTCTTTAAATTTAGGTATAGTAGGCAACTGTTGAGTATCTTTATTAACTAATTGAATTAATCTAGGATTAGGAATATCATAATCTTTATCAAAAGTTAAATCTTCATTATTTCTCCAACTAGTATTATTAGGAACATTGGCTGTCCAACCAAGAAAACTAAGAGCTTGTTCAAAGTAATCTTTAACAGTCATATCTTTAGATTTAGGCAAAGCTGGAAGATAACCCATGTCAACATATCTCTTATTACTATTAGTAAAACAATACTTTTTCATAAGTTCATTTACTTTATTCATAAGTTCAAGTTGATACTCATTAAGATTAGTATAATTAGGATTATCATATCCTGTTCCTACTTTGTACTTATTAACAAAATTACTATATTCTGGATTAACAAGTTCTTCTTTAGGAGTAATATGCATTTGATTAATACGTGGTTCATAATTACCAACAACAGCTGAACCATCATCTTTAATCATTTGCATAGTAGTCCAAATACGAATAGGTTTAATAGTACGAGTATATGGGTCAAAATAATGATTATCTCTATACCATTGTTTATATTCAACACTATCAATACCATATTTATCAAGAACTTCTTTTTCTTTCATATAATAATATTGAGTAGTAGTTTCTCTAGTTCTTTTTTGAAGAATATTAATTGCAGCAGTTCTATCAATATCAGTCCATTTATCTAAATCTTTAGGTTTAATAATACCATAAATAGTTCGATTAGGTCTTTCTGCAATAGTTCCATTTTCTTCAATTTGTTCACTAAATACTTCTAGCCATTTATCATAATATTTTTTACCTTTAGCAAAAGCTCTATTTTTATCAAGTTCATATTGTTTCCAATTATAAGTAACATCACATTCGCTTTCAATAAATTCAGCAACACGTTTTGCTTTAGCTTTATCAGTACTCTTTTCACCTCTAGTAATTTCATTAAATACTTCAAAACCAGTCTTGAGTTGTTCTAAATCTTCTTGACTAATATCAGCAGTATTAAGAGTTCTAGTAGCATTATCAAAATATTTTTCAAGTATTTTATTAATAGCTTCTCCTACATTAATTTCTTCTTCACTTTTAGATTTATTACCAGTAAGATAATTATAAAAATCAGCACGATAAATTCTTAATTCATCTTCAGCAGAACGAATAATACCAACATAAGGCATACCATTACCTTTAGTATATTTATATTTTCTAACTATTTCAGCTTTTATAAGAGCTGCACGTTCTTCAGGTATTTTACGTCCATCAACTACGTTAAATTCATCTTTAGCTTGAAATTCTTTAATAGCAAGATTAAGAACACTATTACCTTTATTAGCATCTTTAAGTTCTTCAAACGCCCAATTTAAATCTTCTATATCTTTAATATCAAGAATATATCTAGTATTCTTACGAATCCATTCTTTAGCTTCATAATATTCAGGAACTTTCATAAGTTCTTCCATACTAATAAGAAGATTACCATTAGCATCACGTTGACTTTCATATTTACTAATAATAGAAAGTTGTTCTTTAAGTTTAGAATCAAATCCTTCTTTAGCTTGCTTATCATAAAACATTTCTTTAACTTTACGAATATTAGTTTGATAAGCACGAAGTCTTTCAGCTACATTTAAATCATGACCAATTTTTTTATTACCATCTTCATCATAAAGACTAGTAAAGCTATCAATTTGAGCGTATATACGTCCAAGTTCTTCATCTTGACTTTGTGTAGTAACATTATCAGTAGCTTGACTTAGAATATCTCGTATTCTACCATTAAGTCTTTTATATTCAGCAAATTCTTTAGGAATACCATCATCTCCTTTTTTAAGTCCTAATAAACTTCTTTCAAGATTTATAATATAAGTAGAATATTCAATAGTAACATCATTACCATCTTCATCTTGAACTGTAATAGGTTTAAGTTGATGAATAGTAGTCATATCAATAAATTTAGCTTTATTAGATAAAGCAATAAGATGTTCAACACTATTTATACCAAATTTTTGTTCAGCTTCAATAGCAGCATCTCTATATTTCTTCATCTTTTCTTCCCAAACAGGATTATTAGGTTGAATTAATCTACCATCATCATCAATTATACTATCAAGACTAACAGATTTACCATCTTTAGCAGCTCTGGATTTAAGTTCTTTAAGATAGTTTCTAAAGTCATTAGATTCTTTAATACCATTAAGACGACCTTCTTCAACAGTACCCATTACATCTTTAAGTATATTCTGCAATACAAAGTTACGATTAGCACGAATATCTTGTATCCAATAATCCATAAATCCAGTATCACCATAAGCATCAAATTCTTTCATAAGACCACTTATATAATTAGGATTAGTAGTACGTAATTGAATCCATCTTTCAAACCAATCTTTTCTAGCAGAATGTACAGTAGTATTAGAATCAACTTGATTAACTAATTTTTGAATCTTTCTAATATTCTCTTTAGTTTTATCATCAAGATTTGTACTATCAATATCAATTTCGCTAATAAGTTTGTATTTATTCTTAAATGTATTAGCGCTAAGAATAACATCTAAGAAACGATTTTGAAGTTGTTCATCTTTAAGAACTTTACCAATAACATCTTTATCGTTAATAGGTTTATCAATACCGTCAATTTTAATAAAACGATTAATATCATTAAGAATATTATTAGCTTCAACATCTATATAATTAGCAATAACTGATAATGAAAATTCAGAATTATCAGAAAGACTACTACTATCAAGATAATTAATTTCAGCATTATTAAGAGCATTAAGAACATTTTGAGCAGCAGGTTGTCCATGACGAACAGCTCTTGAAATAATTAAACTTGCATTTTTAGCAAATCTACCAATAGGAGTTTGGTCATCAACACTGCTATATCTATCAGTATTACTAGTAACTCTATCTATTTCATTTTCATTAATTTCAATAAACAATCCAAGTTTATTATCTTCAATATTAGGATATTTAGCTTTATATTGTTTTAAATCATCGCTTAAATTAATAGCAGTAGTTCCATTAATGTTAAGATAAAATTTATCATTAATAGTATATATAGTATTATTCTTAAAAGGAGTATTCATAAAAGGCTGGAAATACTCATCAGAAATATATTTACCATATAGTTCAGGAACTTCTTTATAATCTTTATTTACAGCTTCATTAATGTTATCTTTAATACCATCAATAAATTTATCTCGTTTTTCTTGTTGAGTAAGACCTTTATAAAGAAGAACAGCTAATGGTTTATGAATATTATTATTAGCTATAATACTAGGCTCAATACTATTATAAGTTTCAAATGATTCAAGTCTATCAATAGGATAATAAGCTAAAGTTCCATCATAAGTTCCTTTAATATATAAATTTCTATTAATTCTAATAACATTAATAGCATCTCCATTTCTTATTATTCCTATATTATCAAGATTTTCTTGACCATTAAAAGTAATAATACCACTTCTTTTTAGACTATAATTAATTTTATTATTAGTAAGTCTTTTAAATGTATAACTAGGACAATTAAAACTATTATAATTCTTACGAATAAAACCAATTATATCTTCAACATTATCTTTATCAACAAAACCATAACTATTAATACCTTTCATAGCTATATTTCCAATAGCTATTCCACCTTCACTCAATCCTCTAAGGGGAGTATTACTTATAAGTCTACTAATATTTCTAGTTCTAAATTTATGACCTTCAACAATAAAAGCATATTTAACTAAATCAAGACCTGTAAGTTTAATAAGAGGATTAGGATGATTCCAAGCTCTATCAAACAATCTATGAGCTTCATCATTAGTAATATCACCTTGTATATAATTAATATATTGAATATTTACATTACGACGATTATTTCTTTCATCATTAGCAACTATTTCAATATGTTCAAATATACTACCGTCTTGACTAAAATTACGTTTAATCCAATCAACTTTCTGAGCAGGAGTAAGTCTAGCAAATACATCAATTTCAGTTTGTGTAGGCTCAAATATATTTTTAACTACAACATCATCAGTTTTAATATTAACTAATGTACCACTTACTCGTCCAACTTCTAAAGCTCTAGATTGTCCAGTACCATATTCTTTAATATATTTAGGATGAACAAAATCACCATTAACAACAGTAACAGGTAAATTAAGATAAGAACTACCATTATTACCTACTTCTAGTTTATTAATAAGATAATCTTTATAGTCATTATATAACTTTTCAGTCATTATTCCACCTTTAGTCCATTCTGCTATTCTATATACATAATCAATAAATACAGGATTAGCAGTTTCAAATACTTGTTGAGTAGCTTTAACACTAAGAGCAGTACTCATTTGTAAAAATGCAGCTAAACTAGGATAACTACTTTTAGATATATCTGATTTAATAAACGCATCTATACCACCACTAATATCAGGAAAGACACTCTCTAATAGCAAGGTTTGACCCCCCGTAGAGGATGGAGCATAAATATTACTATTCTCAATAACAGTTCTAGCATCTCTAAATACTTTATCACTAGCATAAAAACTTTGTTTAGCACCATATTTATCAGCACTAAGAATATTAAGATTATTACTTATATCCTGTCCGATTGAGTTTAACCGATTGAATTGTGCTAGAACATAAAGGTCAAATAAAGCCTGCTGAACGCCATTCATTTCCCCTCTAAGACGAGATTTATATGCGTCTGATGAAAATATAAGGTCAGGTGATGAAAATGCGTCAGAAACGCTTAAATTGAATAATTTCTTGAAAGTTTCACCATAACTTTCATTAATAATATCAATTAGCTTTTTACGTCCAGCAAAATTAACTTTTTCACCAAAACCAAGATTATGAGCAACTTCTCTAATAGCTTCAGTAAGCGGATTTTTAGTACCTTCTGCAAGAACACTATTGGTTTCTTTCCATTTACGAACTAGTATATCAATAGCAGGTTGCCACATAAATCCAATAGCAGTATCATAATTACTTCCAAAGTCAACAATAGTTTTGAAAGCATTAAACGTATAAGTATTTTCATTATGTATAGCCCCCTCTTTCATAACATCAAGAATATGAGCAGTAGTCTGAGAACTATAAGGATTAATCAAATAGCCATCAACATTCTTATCATCTCCAGACCAACCAAAATTCTTATGAGTAATACGAATATGTTTATTACCAATAGTTTCAACATTTTCTTTACCATATCTATTAACAGCTTCTTGCTCACTAATCACATCAGTAGTGTACATAACTTTAATACCTTCACTATGATTAGCTTTAGTAACATTTCCAATACTCATAAAAGTATCTCGATTAACACTGATACCTTTAAGTTTAATACCAGAAGTAGCAGCATCAAACCAATCAAGTTGAGTAAAGAAATCACTAGGAGCAACAGTTGTTTTATTAGCACCAACTATTTCTGCATAAGTTTCATTAGCTTCTTTGACATTTTCAAAATTAGAAGTAGTAGTATTTTCTTCAAATGCAGCAGGATTATTAAGTATATCAATAAATGATTGAATAATAGCATTAGTTCTAGCAGCTTGACTACTTGTATCCTCCACGGGGAGTTTCAAGTATGATTCGTAAGACTTAAGCCCACCATCATTAGCAATTTTTTCAACAACTTTAAGATTACCATTATAACCTTCAAGAGTAGCATTAATAGCATCTTCGCTATTTTTTAAAGAAGCTCTAATATTACCTTGTTTATTATAAGTCTTACCAAGAATTTTACGACTAGCTTTATCTACATTATCTTTAACATAATTAATATATCCTACTTCATCTTTAGTATATCTAGCATGAGTAATTTCAGTTGGAATACCTTTAACAAGATTAAATGTTTTAGACATACCATAAACACTATCAACATCAAAGTCAGAACCAGTTTGAGTAACCCATTCATCAGGAACAACAACAGTACTACCATAAGCATCTGGAAGAAACTCCTTAACATACATAATACATATAGATTGCTTACCTTCAGTAGGAATACGATAACCAATCATAGTACGTAAGCTATCAGGAACTTGTTCAATATTTAATCCTTTAAGTTTACTACTCCATCTAGGAAGTTTAATTTCAGTATAATAAACAGGAGTACCATCAACTTCTCCAATCTTTTTATATTGAAGTTTACTATCTGTTTGAGTTTGTTTATCAACTTTAAAACCAAAATCAGATAACTGAGCAGCATGCCAACCACTAATAAGTTGTCTAGTAATATTAGTATTAAAATAACTATTAGCAATACTTTCTAGTTTACTATTAATATTAGATAAGAATAAAGGAAGATTATTAAATCCAGCACTATCTAAATCAAAAAATTCAAGAAGAGCTTTCTCAACTCCTTGTTGTTGAGCATTTTCTTTAAATCTATCAAAAAATACAAAACGATTAAGATTTTTAATAGTACCATTAGAATTTAAATCAATATGACCATTATCATCTAATCCAATACCAAGTTCAGCACAAGTTTTTTCAAAACTATTTCTAATATTAGCTACATAATTATTAAATACTTTATCTTTAAGTTCATTAAGTTCAGTTCGATTAGGAAGATTATCAAGCATTTTCTTCATAATCTGAATAGCAGCTTTATTACTAGCATCAACCATATGTTGAGGAACTTCTTGCTGACGATAAAGATAATTATAACTAAATAGTTCAGAATTTTCAAATACTTTATCATCAAATTCTTTAAGAGCTTCATCAGTTAAAACACCATCATTATTCCAAAGTGTCATTCTGTTATGTTGTGCAACTTTAACAGTTTCAACAGTATTAATTTGATGAATACCTCTATTAGTCATTATATTATAGACTTTTTCAAGTTCTGTTCCTTTAATAAGTTTAGGAATAAGAACAAACTCAGCATTCTTTACTTGTCTAGGAACTTCAATACCAACAGTAGTATCATAATATAAATCATAATAGAAATTCTTTTGAATTTGAACTTTATTAGCAAATTTAGTCCAATCAATTTTATCTATTGGAGTATCATCTGTAAGACTTTGAATAAGTCCAGTATATTTATCTAATTCACCAGCAGCAGTAATACGACGAATCCATTCTTCAAGAGTAATATAAGATTGAGCATCATTAGCATTAACACCGCCTTTAAATGGTTCTAATATTCGTTCTCTATCTTTTTTATCAAGTCTAGCTTTTTTAAGTTGATTATCAAGTCTATCAATAACAACTTTATCAGAAGCTTTAAAAGTATTATAAATAGTAACACCTCTAAATTTATCTTGAAGAACTACTTTTTTACGTTTAGTAACTCCATTAACAGTATAAGGAACAGTAACAGCATTACCTTTGATAGTTATATCATATAAATTAGTAGCTATATCTAAATCATTTTTAGTAAAATCAGTATTACCAAAAGGATTACCACTAGCTTGTACTTCTTTAATACGTTTTAGAATAGCTTGACCATTCTTATAAAAACTTTGGTCACCACCATACATATCGTACATACTATCTCTAACAAGATAATCATTAACTAGAAATTCAGCTAAAGATTCATTATTAATCCTATCATCAATAAATGTACCATATTTATTTTTAAGTTCTTTATAACCATTAGTTATATATTCATTTAACCAATCAGCAACAGCATCTTCAAGAGCAATACGTTGTTCTGCATTAAGAACTACTTGATTATTAACATAGCTAAGTCCACGTGTAGACCCCCCGTAGAGGATGTCAATAGTCTTACCATACCCAATTAGTTCATTAAATGCTCCATTACTATTAGGAGTAATTTTACTAACTAAACGTTTAAAACTAAATACTCTACCAGCTAAAACTTTGTGTCCATCTTTAGTAGTAAATACATTACCTTTTCCATCTTTATGGTATTGATTATAAAAATGTTCAGGTTTATTATTATAAGTATCACTAAATTCAAAATCTCCATTAGTTAAAATAGGATTGCCATTAACATTAGTTTTAAACATTACATTAACAGCTTGAGCCATATTAGTAAGTTCTTGAATAGCTATATTATAATACTGTTTAAATAATGGATGTTCTCTATTTATAATTTTAGTTCCATCTTCTAGTTGACTACGCAATCCAGCAAGACTATATCTAGGAGCAGTAATAGTAAAGTTTTTAGGAGCATCACTAGGTATGGGAAGTAAATAATTAGCAGTAGGAGTTTCAGAATTATTAATATCAGTCATAAATAATCCCATAGCAGTAATTAAATAATCACCGTCACTCATACTACGATATAAGTCATTATTATTATTATCTAATTCACTAATACCATTAAGAAGAGAAGTCTTAAACATACTACGAGCATATTCGGTAAGTTTAGGAGTTCCATTTCCA
>UMJC01018175.1_pt1 | contig 13618 bp, 10 predicted proteins | sample 1965941 | NCBI WGS metagenome assembly UMJC01 (sample SAMEA4836141, study PRJEB28245) | human gut metagenome | biome: gut microbiome; material: fecal sample | place: Denmark | collected 2008 | reverse complement strand
GTGCAGACGTGTGTAAGAGTGTAAGTAATTCTGTATCAAAGGAATTTGCGGAGTCTTACCGCTAATGCTGAAGTCTCTCAAAAACTTCATGTAAAGTACTTGATTTTTTGTACAAATTTTAAAAATATGTCGAGAAGTTTTTCCTGATTTCTCGGCATATTTTTCGTGTGCCTTCACGTACTTGACAAAACGTGCTTTCAGGAAGATATGTTTTGTCAGGTACATGAAGAGTTAAACACTAGAATTTTTCTTCATTTTCGGCTATCAGTTTCTTTATGCCTTGTTGGAAAGCGATAAATCCTCCACCTAATACACGGCCTTTATCATAGAAAACAGCCGACTGTCCTGGAGTGATGGCTGAAGCTTCAGCCTTGAATTTTACAAGCAGGTGTCCTTCATCCAGTAAGATAACCTGACAAGGAATAGAGCGACTACGGTAGCGGATTCGTACGGACAGGTCGGGGCATTCCAGCAATTCCTGTAAATCTATTACATTTATATCTTCTACAAGCATATACTCGGCTTTCAGCTGTTCGGCATCTCCCAGCATGACTGTGTTTTTGGCAGGGTTGATTTTTAGAACATACGCCGGACGTCCGAGTGCGATTTCCAGTCCTTTGCGCTGTCCGATAGTATAATAGGCGAAACCTTTGTGCTGACCTAACTTCAGTCCTTTGCTGTCGACAAACCATCCTGTTCCGATTCGTTCGTCGATATCCGGACAGTGTTCTCTCAAAAAGTCCCGGTAATCTTTATCGATGAAACAGACTTCCATGCTTTCTCCTCCTTTGGCTTTGGCTTCAAAGCCTTTTTCTGCGAGGTAAGCCCTTACCTCGGTTTTGATCATTCCTCCTAATGGGAACACCATACGTTTCAATATCTCTTGTGGAAGTTTCCATAGAAAATATGACTGGTCTTTTGTCGGGTCATCACCGGTTACTATATATCGGTGCTCCTTTCTGTCTTCCAGTCGGCAGTAATGTCCTGTGGCAATCTGTGCACAGCCGGTACGGTCGGCCCATTCGCATAAGATGCGTTCCTTAAACAGCGGGTTACACATGACGCAAGGATTGGGAGTGCGTCCTTTCATGTATTCGTCGATAAAATATTGTACGATGACATTGCGGAATTCCTCGCGGACATCGGCAACATGATGTTCTATACCCAGACGTTCGGCTAGAGCCTTTGCTTCTAATATTTCGTTGGGTTGCTCTTGTTCCGGAGTTGAAAAGTGGGAAGGTATATCCCAGGTTCTCATAGTCACACCTACAACTTCATAACCTTGTTCTTGTAGCATAATGCAGGTAGCGGAACTGTCAATTCCTCCACTCATTCCTACTAGTATTCGTTTCTCTTTTTCCATGTTGTAAAATCTGCCGTTTGTATAAGACAAAAGTAAAGATAAAAACAGAATTCTTCTACGAATGTTTGTAGAATATGTGTTTATAAATATTGTATAACAATTCAGTTAGTGTTTTTTAACACTATGGCTTTTTGTAAATACTTTAAACTCTTAAAAGATTTAAGATGATTTTATTAAAAAAGTAAAATGATACTCTATCTTGGTATTTAACAAATTTTGTAAAGTTTTGATGTGTCGTTTTTTGCTTATGTGTTTATTTATTGTATCAAAACGGTATGATTTATCTTCTTTATGTGTGTATAATTAATAATATGTCACCTCTTATTATAATGTTTGATTGTGCAATAATATTTCGTACTTTTTTCATAATTTATTTTATTTTTCCAATCTCCTGGTTATTTTTGCATCTCGATTAACAACAATTAGTTAGTAAAAAGAAGGCTTATTGGATAAAAAATAAGGTTCTGTAGAGAGTATTTTTTGATTTATATTAATTAATTAAAATTCTTTTTTATGAAGAAATTTAAATTTTCGGTCTTTTGTTTATCGATGTTATTCCTTTTGGTATTAGGAGGATGTAGCGATGACAATAATGAGGTGACTCCGGGAGAAGGTCCAGGCTCAGAAGTAACTATTGAGATTGAGAGTGGGAAAGGAGATGAGGGTAGTGCCATTTATGCGACTTCGGCTACTATTTCCTTGAATTTGAAAGGGGTAGAAACTTATACTTATCAAGTAGAAGAAGGAAGTGTTTCCGAATCTGACTTCCCTGACGGAGAGATTATGTTTGCCAATGCTGAAAAGGAAAATGGTAACGGCATATTTACAGCTCAGGATGGTAAGAATACTGCTTACTTATATGGCCTGAATGGAAATACAAAGTATACGGCAATTTTTGCCTTTAAAGTGGGAACCGAATATCAGGTAAAAGGATTTGAATTTACAACTCCGGAATATTCAAGACGTATTACTATTATCTCGGCTACTCGTGATGAAATAAAATTCCATATTGAAATGCCTGAAGGTGTGTATTATAAATGGTCTTTTATCGATGCGTTGAACTATAATTCAATGAAAGATCAGTTTATGCAGACTGATGTGGATTTTTTGAGAAATCCGTCTGTTGGCGTTTCTTGTGGTCCTCAGGACATCACTATAACCAGTGGTGTTCAGGTTGATCCGGATGATCCGATGTGGGGAGAATGGCAGGTTACTCAGGGTACAGCTTATGTTATCCTTGTTGGTGAATCTGATGAAGAAGGTAATTTGGACTATGAAGTAGACTATGGCGGTGGCATGTTGATGAGTCAGGCGCTGGCTCCGACTGTTGGCGACTATACAGAAGAATGGTCAGATGAAGGTGTTACTTTCAATGGAATGTATGCCAAACAGATGGTCTATGCTCAAAGCGCTGACCGGGTAGATAAAAAGGCAACTGTAACTGTCTTGAAGAAGAACGAAACTAAACTGAAAGTAGCTATTACTCCTCCGGATGGCGCGCTGAGCTACGGAGTATGCATGACTTCGGAAGATGATTATGAATTGATGAAAAAATATGTGGGTGAACAAGGTGTTCCTGCATTGGTGTTTAATGAAAGTACACGGCTTGTAGAACCGCAGGAAATAGAATATACCGGAATGAGTATCGGTAAGAAGTATCATTTGTTCATTACTTGTAACTTTGCTGATGATTACTCTAAACAGAGCTTCCAGGAAGAAGTGTATGAAATTGTTGAGTCTACTAAGCCAGATGTAGAATTGACCGTTGTTGGCAATGTAGAACCTGATCAGCCTTATAAAGTCAGCTATACAATCAAAGCTCCTAATGGTGACTGTAGAGGTATCCGTTATGTAGAAAACTCTATGGCAGAATGGAATGCGTCACTTCGCCCTGAATATGGTATGGATGAGAAATTCTATGTGACAAACTATGGTTTAGATGTTACAGATGCAGACGTGATACAGGCTATAAATAGTTCTGAAGGTTATAAGATGTATTTCAACTCATATGCGGAAGAAGAAAATATGCTGGTTGTACAGGCTTATAATGAGGACGAGGATTTGTCAGAACCTTATATGGCAAAAGCTACGGCAGTAGCGGATTTCGGAACTCCGGTTGATGCAGACGGACAGGCTATCATGGATAATTTGTGTGGAACATGGAATGCTACATTCAACCGTCAGGGTTCTAATGGAGAAACTGAAACAATTACATTCCCTGTTGAGTTCTCTAGAGAACCGGAAGAAGCTGGTGAATATGCTGACTATGATAAGCTTGTCAATACAATCATGACAATGAAGAACATGACTGAAGAAGAAGCTAAGCTTTATATTGAAGAAGAAAAAGCAAACTATATCCAGGCGCGTGAGAAGCAAATTGATTTTTATAAAATGAAGAATCGTATAGTAGGACGCTTTAAAGGTGAATTCCCGCACAAATATGCTAGCCCATGGGATTTGTTTAACAATATCAGCTATTCTGCTGTTGATGCTGATGATTTGTTCTTCGACTATGGACCTAAGATCTTCCTCGAAGTAATTCCTGTAGAAGAAAACGGACAGACTCTGTATGCTGTGATTTTGAGCGCAAATCTGTATGCCGTGCCTCCTTTGAGTGATTGGAATACACCGTTTACTTACTATATTATGGGTTATGATGGTTCTAGTGCTTATCATACAGATTTCCCTGTAAAAGTTGATGAGGATGGAAACGGACTTACCATACAGGCTTATGAATATAATGGAATGACATTGACTCCTTTCTTTGCAGGTATGTATAATAATACTATTTATAATACTTACTACGGTTCTGGTGATATTGTTTTAACACGCAATAATGCTTCTGCCATGAAAACTTTGAAGTCATCTGTAACATCTTTGAAGACGACTACGAAGAATATGCTTACAACTCCATGGGCAGCTTATCAGACTGCAACAATCAAGAATATGCCTAAGACATTCTTGCCGTCGGCAGATGTTGCACGCAAGTTGAAACGTGAGTCTGTTACAATAGATTGTTCAAAGAGTAGTTTCATTAAGAAAATACAGAAATAAGATTGTATAGCAGATAATTGCGAATGTTCGTTTTAAAATAAATGATGATTCCGTTTGGAACGGCTCTTTTCATAAGAACAGACTGTTGCCTGACTGAGCCTTTCCGAACGGAATATTTTTAGGTACTAATTCTAAAAAATAAAAGGGGAAATTTACTATGTTACGAAAACTGTTATTAGTGTTTTGCCTGGTATGCGGTTGCCTGCAAGTGGCAGCACAAGGAAAACTTTCGAATGTGAAAGTAGAAGATGCAGATGGAAAGCTTGTTGAAATATCTTCATTAGTGAATGGTAAGCCGTTTATTATGTCATTCTGGGGAATAACCTGTAAACCTTGTCTGATGGAGCTGAATGCTATAAACGATCAGTTGGAAGAATGGCAGGAAGAAGTAGATTTTGAAGTTGTTGCTGTATCGATAGATGATAGCCGTTTTTCTACTCGTGCGCGCTCTATGGCTTCGGGTTCGGGATGGGACTTTATTTGCGTATTCGATAAAAACCAGGATTTGAAGCGTGCAATGAATGTAACCTTTACTCCGCATACATTTATTGTAGACGGTCAGGGGAATATCGTATATTCACATACCGGTTACACTCCAGGCAGCGAATTGGAGTTGTTTGAGAAACTGAAAGAATTACAACAAAAATAATCCGGCACGATGAAACAGAAAATGATGATATTATGCATGGCGGCTGTTGGAGCAACAACCGTTCTTCATGCTCAGACTCGTGATAAAGGAACACTTACTGGAAGTCTGGAGTCGAACAGTATTTATTATGTAGATGATAGTGAACTGGGAGCGGCTGCAGCTAATCCTGACGATCATTTCGGTTCGAACAATTATTTGAAACTGGACTATACACGTGGCAAATTTTCTGCAGGCATTCAGTTGGAGGGTTTTTTGCCGGCATTACAAGGATATGACTACGGTACTTATGGAAATGGACGCCGTACGATTCTTGGTTCAAAATATGTTGCTTGGGAAGATGGAGATTTTGGATTTCGTGTAGGAGATATCTTTGACCAGTATGGAAGTGGACTTGTTTTCCGCAGTTATGAAGACCGTACCTTGGGATTTAATAATTCGATAGAAGGTGTATGGGGACACTACAGTTATAAAAATTACCTGTCACTGAAAGGTATGTATGGAAGACCACGTTTATATTTGGATTATGCTGAATCGGCAGTGCGTGGAGCAGACCTTACTTTATCTTTATCTGATATTGCCGGTTGGAAAAGTGCATCTTTGCAATTGGAAGGTAGCTATGTAAATCGTTATGAGAACTTGAAAGATAATGCAGATTATGTAGACAGATTGACTACAAACAATCTGGATATGTATGCTGTTGGTGGTAATTTTAACTGGAATGGTCTGGATGTCCGCGCTGAATATGTAACAAAAACGAAAGACTTACCGGAGATTTCATCTGCAACCGAAGTGGATGGTAATGCTATTCTTGCAGAAGTAGGATATGCTACAGGTAATTTCTCTGCCTTGGGTACTTTCCGTCGTCTGGAGCATATGAATACCATGCTTACCTTACAGGGACAGGGAGCGGGAAATACATTAAACTATTTGCCTGCGCTAACACGTCAGTACACGTATATGCTTGCCAATCTTGAGCCGTATCAGGTAAATGCAGAGGGTGAAACTGCCGGACAGTTTGATGTTTATTACTCTTTGCGCCCAGCTTCAAACCGTTCTCGTTATTGGAATTTCCATGCAAATTTCTCGACAGCTTATTCGGATAAAAATATTACAGGAGAATCTCGTTTGTTATGGCGTGACATCAATGCTGATGTAGAACACCGTTGGAATAAGCAGTGGAAAACTGCTGTATTGGTATCTGTTCAGGAGTGGAGCCCTACACATGGAATGGACGACAAAACTTATGCTTCGAATATTTTTGTTGTTGACAATACATACAAGTTCAACAGCAAAATGGCTTTGCGTGCAGAACTGCAATATCTTTACTCTACTGATTATGAAAAAGACTGGATGGCAGCTCTTCTGGAATTCAGCATGGCTCCACGCTGGAGTGTCAGTGTAAGCGATATGTATAATCATGGTACGACAAAGGTACATTACTATACAGCTTCTGTAAGTTATACACGTAAGAATACCCGTGTACAGTTAAGCTATGGAAGAAACCGTGCTGGTTATGTATGCTCGGGAGGAGTATGCCGTTACACACCGGCATATACCGGAGCCAATCTGGTAGTGACTTCTTCTTTCTGATTGTAGCCTGAAATTGAAAACCTATTATTTTATAAACGATTAAACAAAGATATTTATGAAACCTGCATATATTTTTAAAACCTTGGCGGTTTGTTTTTTAATGGCTGTTACTGCATGTTCGGGAAATGATGGAGGAGAAGACTCCGGAACAGTAAGTGGTGATTTGACATTGTCTATATCTAAGACTGTTATTGAAGCAAATGGTACAGATGCGGTTACCGTAGCTGTGATGAAAGGAGAAACAGACATCACTTCACAGTCTAAGGTTTATATGGAAGATCCTTCGGGTAATACTTCTTCGTTTAAAGAAACTTCTTTCAGCACTACTACTGAAGGTGACTATGTGTTTTATGCATATTATGAAGGTGTGAAAACAGAGAATATTACAGTAAGAGCATTTAAGAATATTCCTTCTTTGCCTGCCGACAGCAAGCCTGAGCAAAATACTGGTTTTGCGAAGCGTGTACTTGCCGTTCAGCATACGGGTACATGGTGTCAGAATTGTCCGTATATGAAAAGAGGCATTGATGCTTATCTGAAAGCTAATCCTGATAACTGTGCTGTTTTTGTGGCTTCGCACAATGGTGATACAATGGCAGGGGAGGCTAGTAATACTATAAACAGCTATCTGACTGTTAGCTCTTATCCTTCGTTGAGTGTTGATTTGAATACTTCAAATATGATTCAAGGAGCTCTTAGTGATGCTGATAAACAAGCAGAGCAAATTGCTTCAAGAGTAAATGAGGTTGCAGCCAGTGGATGTAAAACAGCTATTTCAGTAGCTTCAGAAAATGCAGGAAGTTCTGTAGTGGTAAATGTAAAAGTAAAATCGGCTAATGTAGAAAACTGTCGTGTAGCTGTATGGCTGCTGGAAGACGGTATCGTAGCAGCACAGACGGGAGGTAGTTCTACAGAAGTTCATAATAATGTCTTGTTGACTTCTAGCTCAACAGTTGCTTATGGTGACCGTATTCAGTTGGATGCTGATGGTGCAGGACAGAATGTATATCGTATGGATGTAAGTGGTGCTCATGATTTGTCTAACTGCCGTCTGGTTGTATTTACCACTGTGCCAAATGCTTCTGGTCGCTTCGTGGTAGATAATGTCGTAACTTGTCCGTTGGATGGTCAAACTGCATTTGAGTATGAATAAGAAATATTATTTACTCTGGATGCTTGTCGTACTGCTTCCTTTCTTGGCGGGATGTAGTGACGATGAGCAGCCGGAGGTTGCAGAACCTTATCTTCGGGTGGTAGAAACAACCTCCTGTGAGAATATTTCTTCCGCTGCTGCTACATTGACTCTGAAGGTGGAGAGTAATGTAGAATGGAAGGTTGTGTCGGAAAAGTCATGGTGCGCAGTTCCTTCTGAGAATATGTGGACAGGCAATGCTGCCGTTGAAGTACAAGTTGGCGAAAACCTGACAGGAGAGAGTCGTTCTGCCGTTTTGGAGATAGTTTCTACAGATGGTGTACTGAAAGAAGAAATACATGTTTCACAGTTGGCGGAGGTCTTTAGTGAGAATCATCATTATAAATTGCCTGTTGTATTTCAGGTACTTTATGTAAATAAGTCGGATAAAAACCAATATGTGGAAGAAGGACATTTACAGAAGTTATTAGATAAAGTCAATGAACTTTACCGCAACTGTGGAGAAGACTTAGGTTTGGAGTTTGTTATGGCTACGGAAGATCCGGAAGGCAATACCTTGGAAGAACCGGGTGTAAACCGTGTCATGTGGACTACATCTACTATTGACTGCCAGGCTTTTATGAACAGCTATAAAGAAAAACGTTATTTAGATTTAATATGGGATCCGGACCGGTATATTAATATCATGCTGTATAATTTCAGCGATGCAGGGATTTTGGGTATCTCTGAATTTCCTTATACTGTGGCTCCTGATTATTTGGAAGGATGTGAACAGTGGACGGGTGGAGTACCTACTCAAGATCAGCTGGTATCTCCGCGGTGTGTTTCTATAAATAACCGGTATATTTATGAAGATAACTGTCCGCTGACTCCTGAAACTCCGGATGGAAATGCAAATTATGTAGCTGTTACTATTGCTCATGAGCTGGGGCACTATCTGGGATTGCGTCATGTATTTTCTGAAAATGAAACAGGAACAGAGTGCATAGACAGTGATTTGTGTGAAGATACTCCTACTTATAATAAGACGGCTTATAATAACCTGGTAAACTCAATTGGGGCTGCAGGTCTTCTTGAACATCTGGATGTGCTGATCACGCGTGAAGACTGTGTGCGGGGAACAGAATATAAGTCGACAAATATTATGGATTATGCTGTGTCTTATTCGAACACTTTCACTGCGAATCAGCGGGAAAGAGTACGATATATACTGGAAAAAGGAGCATTTGTTCCCGGTCCTAAGAATCGTGAAATATCGAATTCGACTCGTACTGCCGGTTCGGGTGAATTGCCACACCATGTAATGGAATGATTGATGTGTAAAATGAATTTTGAAGAAATATAAATTTTCCCTTTCTTATTCTCTTTGGGCCGCATTTCCATAAATGAGATGTAACGCCTGCTTGACCGTGAGGTTCGGTAAGAGAAATTTATAGCGGATACCATTGTTTTTAATCTCTCTTAAAAATGGTATCCGCTTCTTTTTTATAGAAAAAGTTCAGGCTGACGTGGTGTGCTGAATTTCTCGTGTAAAATAGCTGTAAACGGAGTGTTATAGATACGGGCTCCGTTAGGACATTCTTTTACACAGGCACAACAGCGTATACAGCGGTTTACATCTGTTTCGATATGGCTGCCGTCGTCGCTGATACGAATGGCATGGGTAGGACATACCTCTATACATTCTCCACAAACAAAGCAATCTTCATTGCAGACTGGAGCTGATGGCTTGGAAGCCTGTATCAGTTTATAAGGAGAAGTACCTTTTATAAAAAAAGATCCAATCAGCATAGACAATTTATCACCCATAGCTTTTAACCGGCATCCTGCTTGCAGAGAAGGGGTCAGTGTGCTTAATGCTTCTGAATTCTGCATTGCTTTTTCCAGTTTCTTCAAACTGTCGGCTCCGAATGTGCGGGCTATTTGTAAATCAGTCGCATCGGGGCGTCCGGCTGCAACAGGCATTTCGGCTGTGCTGTAACTGTGTTCTCCGATAAATGCTCCTGCCGAGAGAGGAGTGAATCCCAATGATGCTACTGTGTCACGCAGTTCCAACAGAGCATCTTCATAGTCGCGGTTACCATATACCACTACGACGATTGCCGGGGAGTTGTTACCTTTCAGGCGCTTGATGCGTTGTAAGGCAACCGGAGCAACACGTCCGCCATATACAGGTGCAGCAATGACTGTAAGGGAGTCGTTTATTTCGATAGGTGAGTCACTTTCATCGAGTGTCAGGTCGGTTTCAATTCTTCTTCCCATACCAATTCCTTCGCCAATAGCACGTGCTATTTTAGCAGAAGTATGAGTCGGTGAGAAAAATACCAGATGATTGGTGCTAAATTCGTTCATAGGCTTTAAAGTAAAAAAGTTAGTTGTAGTTCTTGCAAAGATAAAGTTTTTTATATCGTTCTTCACACGATTTATTTGTACTTTTGCATCATTATGGAAGAACAATTCGACATACGTGATTATAAACCTACAGGAAAAGAACGGGATTTCGAGAATGCCCTCCGACCACTACAGTTTGGTGACTTCAGCGGTCAGGATAAGGTAGTCGACAATCTGCGTATCTTTGTCAAGGCAGCCAGGCTTCGTGCTGAAGCGCTTGACCATGTGTTGCTTCATGGTCCTCCCGGATTGGGAAAAACAACATTGAGCAATATTATTGCCAATGAACTGGGGGTTGGATTTAAAGTAACTTCCGGTCCTGTACTTGATAAGCCGGGTGATCTTGCCGGTGTCCTGACAAGTCTTGAACCGAATGATGTATTGTTCATTGATGAAATACATCGTTTGAGCCCGGTGGTGGAGGAGTATTTATATTCGGCAATGGAAGATTACCGGATTGATATCATGATAGACAAAGGTCCGTCGGCACGTAGCATTCAGCTGGACTTGAATCCGTTTACGCTGGTGGGAGCTACTACCCGCAGTGGATTGCTTACCGCTCCGCTCCGTGCACGTTTCGGAATTAATCTCCATTTGGAATATTACGATGATGTAGTATTGTCGCGTATTATTTTGCGCTCGGCCAGTATCTTGGGTATTCCATGTGATGTAGATGCTGCAGGCGAGATTGCTTCGCGCAGTCGTGGTACTCCCCGTATTGCCAATGCCTTGTTACGTCGTGTACGTGATTTTGCTCAGGTGAAAGGCTCCGGACGGATTGATGTGGAAATAGCTCGATATGCACTGGAAGCGCTGAATATTGACCGTTACGGACTGGATGAGATAGACAATAAGATACTTTGTACCATTATTGATAAGTTCAAGGGAGGGCCAGTAGGACTGACAACGATTGCTACGGCACTTGGGGAGGATCCCGGAACGTTGGAAGAAGTGTACGAGCCATTCTTGATAAAGGAAGGTTTTCTGAAGCGGACTCCGCGCGGACGAGAAGTTACGGAGCTGGCTTATAAGCATCTGGGACGGAGTATATATAATAATGTAAAAACACTTTTTGATGATTAATTATGGTGTGTGCCATAACAGCGGCACACACTTTTATTTTTTATAGACTATGGCTGGACTGAAATCGTTAGCAAAAGATACGGCTATTTATGGATTGAGCAGCATTGTAGGACGTTTTCTTAACTATCTGCTTGTGCCGCTTTATACAGCAGTAATACCTGCATCGACAGGTGGTTACGGTGTGGTGTCGAATGTGTATGCATATACGGCACTTATCTTGGTCTTTCTGACATTTGGTATGGAAACAGGATTCTTCCGTTTTGCCAATAAGTCGGGTGAACATCCGGAAAAGGTATATGCCAATACGTTGATTTTTGTAGGTGGGCTTTCGCTGATTTTTGTTATACTGTGTATGCTGTTCCTGCATCCCATTTCCGCATTGCTGGAGTATCCCGATCATCCCGATTATATTGCGATGATGGTACTTGTGGTTGCCCTGGATTCATTTCAGTGTATTCCGTTTGCTTATCTGCGATACAAAAAACGTCCGATAAAGTTCGCATCTATCAAGCTGTTCAATATTGTTGGTAATATTCTCCTGAATCTTTTCTTCCTCTTGTTGTGTCCGTGGCTGGATGTTCATGCCCATCAGCTGGTTTCATGGTTTTACCGTCCGGAATATCTGGTAGAATATATCTTTGTGTCGAATCTGATCATGTCGCTGGTACAGATGTTTTTCTTCATTCCGGAACTGAGAGGTTTTTCTTATCGTGTGGATAAAGTTCTGCTGAAACAGATGATTTCTTATTCATTCCCGATTTTGGTTTTCGGAGTGGTGGGCATATTGAACCAGACGATTGACAAAATGATTTATCCATTCTTGTTCGATGACCGTCAGGAAGGGTTGGTGCAGCTTGGAATATATAGTGCTACCAGTAAAGTGGCTATGATAATGGCTATGTTTACCCAGGCTTTCCGTTATGCTTACGAACCCTTTGTCTTTGGTAAAAATAAGGAAGGAGATAACCGTAAGATGTATTCGGCAGCAATGAAGTATTTCTTTATCTTCTCCTTACTGGCTTTTCTTGCTGTGATGTTTTATATGGATATACTTCGTTATATGGTAGCGCGTGATTATTGGGAAGGACTGAGTGTAGTAGCTATCGTAATGGGGGCAGAAATATTTAAGGGTATTTATTTTAACTTGTCTTTCTGGTATAAACTGACGGATGAAACACAATGGGGAGCATATTTTTCAATCATCGGATGTGCGGTAATTCTGGCATTGAATATATGGTTGGTTCCGACTTATGGATATGTCGCTTCTGCATGGGCATCAGTGGCCGGTTATGGAGTAATAACCTTGTTGTCTTATATTATCGGACAGAAAAAATATCCGGTCAGCTATCCTTTAAAGGATATGGTTGTTTATCTGATACTGGCTGCTGTTTTATTTGTTCTTTCGCAGGAGGTTATAATATCTAATGTTGGATTAAGATTAGTGTTCCGTACCTTATTATTGTTGATATTTATCGCCTATATATTAAAAAAAGATTTACCTTTGAAAACAATCCCTTTTGTGAACCGTTTTGTTAAATAAAACACAGTTTTAGGTTATGGAAAGAGATAAAAAATTTATTATCAGGAAGTTTTTTAATGAATATCTGGACTTGAACCGTAGCAAGGAAGATGAACAGGTGACTGTTGATTCCATCCGGAATGGGGTGGAGTTTAAAGGTACAAACTTGTGGGTACTTATTTTTGCTACTTTTATTGCTTCACTTGGGTTGAATGTGAATTCTACGGCGGTAATTATCGGTGCAATGTTGATATCTCCGCTGATGGGACCGATTATGGGAGTAGGACTTGCTGTCGGGTTGAATGACTTTGAGCTGATGAAACGTTCATTGAAAAGTTATCTGGTGGCAACTTTGTTTAGTGTAACTACCGCAACGATTTATTTTTCATTTACTCCGCTTGATGAAGTTCAGTCGGAGCTGCTTGCGCGTACATCACCTACTATCTATGATGTGTTTATTGCTTTGGTAGGTGGTCTGGCTGGTATTGTAGCATTGGCTACAAAAGAAAAAGGAAACGTGATTCCGGGAGTTGCCATTGCTACGGCGTTGATGCCTCCGCTTTGTACTGCCGGATTTGGACTGGCAACAGGCAACCTGCTTTATTTCTTGGGAGCTTTTTACCTTTATTTTATTAATTCTGTTTTTATCAGTCTGGCTACTTATATAGGAGTGCGGGTAATGCATTTCCAGCGTAAGCAGTTTGTTGATAAGGTAAGAGAAAAGTTGGTCCGGAAATATATCATCGGTATTGCAATTGCTACCATGTGTCCGGCCGTTTATCTGACATATAACATTGTACGTGAAACGATTTATCA